>Ga0129317_1000782_pt1 | contig 29062 bp, 27 predicted proteins | sample Cm1ome_FD_94430 | JGI IMG/M metagenome (GOLD analysis project Ga0129317, IMG submission 94430) | Eastern black-and-white colobus group fecal microbial communities from Wisconsin, USA - Cm1105 metagenome | ecosystem: Host-associated > Mammals > Digestive system > Large intestine > Fecal | place... | reverse complement strand
TTTCGTTTTGTTTATGGTGAACTAATTGTAAAACGAGTTATAATCTATGTCTATTATTATATGAAAAAACTGGAAGATGAAGTTTTGATATATAACTTCCCCTCCAGTTTTAGTATAGAGCCGATTGATTTCTAAGTCTTTGTTTTTTTATACTTGATTTAAGATTTCAATTAAAGCAGAAGTATCTAATTTTATCGATAGATTTAAAAGGTGTCATTATCTAAAAAAAATTTATGTATTCTATACAGTTATTGTTTTTTTGTATTCGAAAACAGTACGCCTGTCAGTGTAGAACATAGCAGGAATGCCATAATTGGTAAGAATCTGATAAAGAACATTGTAATAGCCGTTTAACGTCTCCTGATAATCGAAATAGGCACCAACAACCTCGCCAGTGGCATCGTCAACAGCCAAATGAAGATGCCAGACCTGATCTTTAATCCATTCAAGACTAGAAGCATCCATCTGAATCATTTTACCCATATACTTGCATCTTAATCTTCTTGGATGAGCATTCTTCTCATCAATGATAGCTATGGCTTCCTTTATTTCGTTTTGGATTTTCTTTGAACTTGTGCTATCAAGTTGAACTTTTAAAGTTTTCTTTAAAATTCTTCTTGTTTGCCAAAAATAACCGACCAAAATCAAAGGAAAAGAAATTTCTTCCAATAAACAGGGAATTAAACGAAGAAGGATATAAGATATGTTCAAATGGGTTTGGGTTTGATTATATAATAAGAGAAAAGAATGATGAAAAAGGAGAATATCTAAAAATAAAACAAATCATGACAAGGCGAAACAGTTGTGAAGGATGTCCACATAAAGAGGAATGCTGTAAGAACAGGAAACAAAAAAACTCTTATCAACTATAAAGTTATGCATATGTAAAAAATTGATTTAACTGTATATAGAGATAATTGTGCTCAAAAACAAAAAAGATATAAAAACGACACATCTCACCATAAAAATTAATTAAAATTTTTTTATACCAAAATTCAGACAAAAGAAAAAAGCTGAAAGAATCAACTTTTTTAAAAAGTTATTTCGTTACAGCTTCTTAGTAGTTAATATCTTCATATAAAGTTTTAAGTAAAATAGCTTTTGTCGTTGGTTGTTGTTTTTTTACATCATAAGTTTTCATAATGCTATATTCAACGACATCATATTTTTTCACTTCTTCATCATAAATATAATCAGCTTGTCTAAAGAATAAATTATCATCATCTTCTTGATAAAGACTACCAAATTCTTTTTGTTCGTTGTAATAAACAACTTTAGATTCATGACGATCAATATAACCATCTAAATGTTCCATTAATTGATTATATAAACGATCATATAAAGAACTGCTATCACTATCTTTATATTTATCATCAATAGGGCAATCACTTGTATCTTGATTCATTTCTGCTTTTAATTGATAAATTAAAGCTTCAGCTAAATCAATAACATCTTGATAATGTTCATTTGTTTTAACCATATCAACAATCTTTTGATATAAAGGTAATTGTTCTTGAGCATATCCAGAAATAAAGAATTGATAAATTAAATTTGTATAAGCTTGTTTTTCTTTACCTGTATGCATATATAAATCAAATAGAATATCAAAAGAATCAACATTAGGAAGTTTATTTCCTAAAGAAATAAATTCATTTTCAGCTTCTTCATATCTTTTTAATTGCACTAAAGATGAAGCACGATAATATTTAATCCAATTTAAATTATTATAATGCCATTTAATAGGTTGTGTAAAAGCTATATTACAAACTTCAACACATTTTGCATAATCAGCTAATTCATATAAAGAACGAATCTTTAAACGATACCATTTTTCTTTCTTTGATTCAAATTCTTTTCCTTCTTTATTAACAAATGGTTCATTACTTGCTACTAAAGGATCTAAATGATCTAATAAATCTGATAATTTTTTATAATCAATAGGTTTTTGTGTCATAACATATTTCATTGCTTTATTAATAGTTGCTTCTAATGGAGAATATCTCTCTTGTTTACATAAAGAAGCAATTTCATCAACAATAGAGAAAAATAAATTTTCTTTTTCACTAATTTCTTTTTCATCAATGTTAATAAATTTATTATATAAAGCATATCCATAATAATTAACAAATGACTTTAAACCTTCACCAACTTGTAAGAAAGTTTTTCCTACTTCAATAGCTTCATCAGTTCTACCTTGATTTTTTAATTCTTTGACATAATCCATAGCTTGAAAATCATTAAAAGAGCTAGGATCTTCTTCAAAACGTTGATCATATATTTTTAAATCTTTTACTTCACGTTTATCCATGATTATCACCTCAAAAACTATTATAACAATTTCATGACTTATTGTGAAGAAAAAAGATGTAATTCAAAATAAGATATTGATATTATTCTACAGTGACAGATTTAGCAAGGTTACGAGGTTTATCTACGTCACAACCTTTATATTTTGCTGTATAATAAGCAATTAATTGTAAAGGAACACTAACAAGAATAGTGTAAAGAATAGGTGAAACAATTGGTAATTGATAAATATTTTCTATATTTTTAAGATTATTCTTATCAGTTGTAAATAAAATTACCTTTGCACCACGAGCAATTGTTTCTTGAATATTACTAATTGTTTTAGAAGCAACATGAGGTTGTGTTGCTACAGCAATAACGACGCTTCCATCTTCGATTAAAGCAATAGGTCCATGTTTTAATTCTCCAGCAATATAAGCATCGGCATGAATATAAGAAACTTCTTTTAATTTTAAAGCACCTTCTAAGACACTTGCATAATCTAAACCTCTACCAATGAAATAAACATCATGTAAAGGTGCAATCATTTTGGCATAATTTTGAAAAGGTGTATGATCTTTTAAAATATCTTCAATATAATCAGGTAAAGCTAAAAGTTGTTGTAGTATTTGAGAATCAAAAGATATATCTAATTTTTGAATAATATAATAAGCAAGCAACATTAATAAAACAAGTTGTGTTGTATAGGCCTTTGTAGAGGCAACGGCAATTTCAGGACCAGCACAAGTATAAAGAACATAATCAGCATCACGAGAAATAGTGCTTCCTAAAACATTGGCAATCGCAAGTGTTGTTGCATTTTGACTTTTTGCTAAACGAAGTGCAGCAAGTGTGTCAGCAGTTTCACCAGATTGTGAAATAAAAATGGCAAGTGTTTGATCATCAATAAGTGGATTGCAATAACGGAATTCACTAGCAACCATAGTGATGATTGGTAATTTTAAACTTTGTTGTAAGACTTGACTACCACATAAACCAGCATGGTAAGCTGTTCCACAAGCAACAAAATAGATTTTATTAAACTTATGAAAATCAATATCTTTTAATTCATCTAAAACAATATTTTGATCATGAATACGACCACGTAATGTTTCTTTAATCACATGAGGCTGTTCATAAATTTCTTTTAACATAAATGTATCATAACCATCTTTTTTGGCTGATTCTAAGTCATAAGGAACAGTTGTTAATTGTTTTGAAACATCTTGTCCATCATGAGTATAAAAATCAACACTATCACTCGTAATAACAGCCATTTCATAATCATCAAGAAAATAAACATCTTTTGTATATTCTAATATTGCTGGAATATCACTAGCAACAACATAAGCATCTTTTGCTTTCCCAATAATCAAAGGACTATCTTTTTTAGCAACAATAATCTTATCAGGTTCATATGTTGAAATAACACATAAAGCATAACTTCCTTTAATTTTCTTTAATACACGTTTTAATGCTTCAAATAAATTTCCATCATATTCATCATCTAAAAGTTGGACAACAACTTCACTATCAGTTTCTGATTGAAACTGATAACCTTTTTGAATTAATTCTTCTTTTAATTCATGATAGTTTTCAATAATTCCATTATGAACTAATGAAATTGTCTCATCAATATTACTATGAGGATGAGAATTAAGTTGAGATGGAACACCATGAGTTGCCCATCTTGTATGTCCAATACCAACATGTCCTTGAACATCATGTTCTTGAAGTAAATCTTCAAGATTCTTTAATTTTCCTTTGCATTTTAAAGTGAATAAACCACTTTTTTCTAAGGTTGCTACACCTGCACTGTCATAGCCACGATACTCTAGTTTTGCTAATCCTTGCATTAAAAAAGGTAAAGCATAATCATGACCACAATAAGCTGTAATACCACACATAAAAAATCCCTCCATATTTATATTTGTTATAATATGAAATGATGCCTGATGCTCTTTGTTGCATGATCGCTCATGTTTTTTTAACATCGTTTAGGTAGCAACATACCTCCAGATATCCGCCGAATATTTCGATAAGTCTGGCCCTCGTCAACTCAATGAGTCCTGGCGCTATTTCATTTATATTTCAAATTATAACGTTAACTATTATATAGGAAAGATAAGCAAAATAATTTCAAATTATAAAAAAACAATTGTTTTTAGCAATTGTTTTATATTAATATAATTGAAAATGCTCTATAGCTTTTAAAATACCATCATCATCAACACTATCAGTTACATAACTGGCTAATGCTTTAACTTCATCATTGGCATTTCCCATAGCTACAGAAATAGCAACATGTTGTAACATTTGGATATCATTACCACCATCACCAAATGCCATTGTTTCTTCTAAATCAATATCATAATACTTTAAGAATTGATCAATACCATTTTGCTTTGTTCCTCCAAGAGGTGAAATATCACAAAATAACGGATGCCAGCGTGCCGAAATACAATGAGGCATCACTTTTAATAATTCTTTTTCTTCTTTTTCATCTATAAAGCACATACATTGATAAACCTTATGATTGATGACTTGACTACAATCACCAGCAGGATGATCATCATTATGAGTAATGCTATGAATTTCATCAACACGTTTGTCACGCATATTAAAATATTTTGTATGTTCTTCAGTAAAACCACAAGGGAAAGGTTTTTTATCAAGGTAATCAAGAAGTGCTTGCAAATCTTCTTTTAGAATCGTATTTTCATAAATTAATTGTTCCTTACAATAACAATATTGACCATTTAATGTAATATATCCATCAAAAGGAAAATCATTTAATACTTCTAAACCATCTTTACCTCTACCGGTTGCTATAAATAACTTGATTCCTTTTTCTTTAAGTTTATATAAAACATCAAAAGTAGATTGTGGAATCTGATGTGTTTTAAAACTAACCAAAGTTCCATCAATATCAAAGAAAATTGCTTTTGTCATAAATTTATCCTCCATTTTTCTCCATTATAACATGATTTCTTTGAACACAATATTGATTCAATATGTTTTTTAAAACATTTTTTTCATATTTTGATTGATTTTATAAATATTTAACAATTATGTTATAATACAAAAAGAAAGAAGGAAAGAATATGTTAGATGTATTAATTAAATCTTTAACTTTTGTTATTATTATCATTATTGGATATATATTAAAAAAATTAAAAGTTGTTAAAAAAGAAGATGCTAATCTTTTAGCAACAATCATCATGAATATTACTTTACCTTGTGCTTTATTAACAAGTGCAAATGGTATTGAATTAAGTCCATTAATATTTATTTTGATATTAATAGGAATTGTTTCTAATATATTTATGATAGGAATAGGGTTTGTTGTATCACGTAAAGAAAATAATTGTTTAAAGGCAACTTATATGTTAAATGCTTCAGGATATAACATTGGAAATTTTACTTTAGCATTTATACAAAGCTTTTTTCCAGGACTAGGTGTTGTTTATTTATGTTCATTTGATATTGGTAATGCTTTAATGGGGTTAGGTATAACTTATGCCATGGCATCACACGTAGCCAGTGGTGAAAATCAATTTAAAATAGGAGATTTGCTTAAAAAACTCTTTTCTTCAATTCCTTTTGATGTTTATATTTTAATCTTTATTTTGGCTATTTTTAAGATTACGATACCAGCACCAATTCTATCAATGGCTTCAACAATAGGGGCAGGGAATAGCTTTTTGGCAATGTTAATGATTGGTATTCTTTTAGAACTAAAAATATCAAGTGAAGAAACAAAGAATGTTATTAAGGTTTTAAGTGTAAGAATTATTGGGACACTTATATTATCTGTTATGACTTATTTCTTATTACCAATACCAATGCTTGCAAAACAAATATTAATTATGTCTTATTTTGCTCCTTTATCAACTGTATCTGCTGTTTTTTCAAGAAAGGTCGGTTATGTTGGTGATTTACCAGCGGTTGCTAATTCTTTAAGTATTATTATTGGTGTTGTTTGTATGACTGTTTTATTAATGTTATTTATTTAAGATACTTCGGTATCTTTTTTTTGTAAAATATTATACAATAGGACAAGGTGGTGAAAGTATGGATCTTAAATTATTAAAAACAACAGAAAAAAGATATGAAATCTTAAATCAAATGAATATTTATACATTAGAAGATTTATTAAATCATTATCCTTATCGTTATGATATTATCGAAGAAACATATCCACATGATCAAGATGATCGTATTATTATTGAAGCAAAAATCATTTCACCAACAAAAATATTTTTTAAAGGACGTATGTCAAGAATGACATTCAGTGTTGAAGATAAGTATCTTCAACAATATCAAGTGACTATTTTTAATCGTCATTTCTTAAGACAATATTTAAAGTTATCAACAGTCATTACAATTATCGGTAAATGTCAAAATCAAAAAATAACAGCAACTGATATTAAGATAAAACCTATATCAGAACTGCAAGGGATTCATCCTGTATATACAATTAAAGAAGGATTAACTCAAAAATCATTTCAATCATATATCAAAAAAGCATTAATGTTATTAAAGAATCAAATTGATACATTTGTTCCAGAAGAAATGATTATGAAATATCAATTGATTCATAAAGAAACAGCTTTATGGAATATCCATTTTCCTAGTTCACAAAATGATATTAAACAAAGTTTAAAATACTTAAAATATGAAGAATTCTTAAAATTTCAATTAACAATGCAACTGATTAAACAACAAAGATGTTTAGAAGTTGGTATTGCCAAAGAATTCTCTATTCAACAATTACAAGATTTTATTTTATCTTTACCATTTTCATTAACGAAAGATCAACAATCATCAGTTAAAGATATTGTCAGTGATTTAAGAAAACCACAAATGATGTATCGTTTTTTACAAGGTGATGTAGGAAGTGGAAAAACAGTTGTCAGTGCTATTGCTTTATATGCTAATTATTTAGCAGGTTATCAAGGGGCGATGATGGCACCAACAGAAATCTTGGCTCGTCAACATTTTCAAACATTACAATCTTTTTTTAAAAATACAAATATAAAATTAGCTTTATTAACTGGTTCGTTATCTTTAAAAGAAAAAGAAGTATTATATGAAGATATTTTACAAGGAAATATTGATATTATTGTAGGGACACATGCTTTGTTTCAAAAGAAAGTTAATTATTATCATTTAGGGTTTGTGATTACTGATGAACAGCATCGTTTTGGAGTTGAACAAAGAAAAGCATTAAAAAACAAAGGAAATCAAGTTGATTTTTTAATTATGAGTGCCACACCTATTCCTAGAACATTAGCGATATCTATGTATGGCGATATGGATGTATCGACAATCAAAACAATGCCTCAAGGTCGAAAGGTTGTTGAAACAAAATATGTAAAAGGATCTTCTATGAAGCCAATATTAACACATTTAAAGGATTATTTAGCAAGTGGTGGTCAATGTTATGTTATCTGTCCATTAGTTGATGATAGTGAGAATTTAGATGCTAAGAGTGCTTCTCAAATAGCAGAAGCTATGCAAAAATATTTTCAAGGACATTATCATGTAGGATTATTACATGGTCAAATGAAAGATGAAGAAAAAGAAATCATTATGCAAAAATTTCAAAATAATGACATTCAAATCTTGGTTTCAACAACAGTTGTTGAAGTTGGTGTTGATGTTAAAAATGCTAATATGATGGTCATATATAATGCTGAACGTTTTGGGATGAGTCAATTACATCAATTACGTGGTAGAATTGGTAGAGGTCATCAACAAGCATATTGTTATTATATGAGTTCATCAACTTCCAAAGAAGCAATAGAACGTTTAAAATATATGGAAAAAAGCCATGATGGTTTTGAAATATCAACATATGATTTACAAATGCGAGGTCCTGGTGAAGTTTTAGGACATAAGCAAAGTGGATTACCAACTTTTTTAGTAGCTGATGTTTTTAAAGATTTTCCAATCTTGCAATTAGCAAGAGATGATGCCATTTATATCATTGAACAATATACCCAACATTCAAGTTATCAAAATTTGATTTTGGGTATCAAAGAGAATTTAAAAGTGAATAATGAATATGTTGATTAAATATGTTATACTACAAGCAAGGAGTGAGAGAAATGTATAAATTATCAATAGATGCAATGAGTGGAGATTTAGGCAGTTCAATTGTTGTGAAAGCTTGTTTAGCTTTTATGAAAACACATCAAGATGTAGAATTGTATGTAACAGGTAAACAAGAAGAATTAAAAGAATTAGAAAATATAAAAAATATACATATTGTTGATGCCAGAGATATTGTTGGTATGAATGATGGTATTATGAGTGTTCGTAGAAAAAAAGAATCAAGTATGGTCAAAGCTGTGACAATGGCTCGTGAGGGTATTGTAGATGGTGTTGTTTCTTGTGGCTCAACAGGGGCATTTTATACCAGTGCCATGTTATTTTTAAAACGTATTGAAGGGGTAGAAAAATCATGTTTAATGGCTGTTTTACCAACCTATAATAATAAAGGGGTCTGTATGTTAGATGTTGGTGCTAATGCTGAAAATACACCTGAACAACTTTTAGATTTTGCGATTATGGGAAATGTTTATGCGAAAAATATTCGCGGAATTCAAAATCCAAAGATTTCTTTGTTGAATATTGGAAGTGAAGAAAAAAAAGGAAATGAAGTTCATCAAGAAACATATCAATTACTGACAAAAGAAGAATCATTAAATTTTGTTGGTAATATTGAAGGTAGAGAATTATTATTAGGTGAAACTGATGTGATTGTGACTGATGGATTTAGTGGTAATATTGCATTAAAGACAGTTGAAGGAACGGCTTTATTAGTGATGAAGATGATTAAAGAAGAATTAATGTCAAGTTTAAGTGGGAAAATAGGAGCTTTATTTGCTAAATCTTCATTATTTTCTTTAAAAGAAAAATTTGATTATAAATCTGTTGGTGGGGCTTTAATGATAGGTTTTGAAAAAGCAGTTGTTAAAGCACATGGTGGAAGTGATGAAGTTGCCTTTTTAAATGCGATGGATTTAGCTTATCAAATGGTTAAACAAGATGTTGTTACACAAATGAAAGAAGGATTACATATAAAATGAAAATATTAGATTTTTTAGAAAAAGAAAACATACCATATCATAGTCTAAAACTTTATAAAGAGGCATTTACTCATGCTTCATATGCTAATGAAGCACATCGTCATGGTAAAAATTATGAAAGATTGGAATTTATGGGAGATGCTGTTTTACAACTTTACGTTTCTGAATTTTTATTTCAATTATTTCCTGATGTTCCAGAAGGAACATTAACAACTTTACGTAGTAAACTTGTTAGAGAAGAATCATTAGCAAGATTTTCTAAAGGATTAGGACTAGGAGAACTTTTATATTTAGGTGTTGGTGAAGAAAAAAATGGTGGTAGAGAAAGAGAAAGTGTTTTAGCAAATATCTTTGAATCATTTATTGGGGCTTTATATTTAGATTGCGGTCAAGAAGAAGTCATTAAAATGTTAAAGAAAACCATTTATCGACATGTAAATGATTTAGATTATGATGATATAACAGACTACAAAACAACTTTACAAGAATTAATTCAAGCAGATACACGTAGAACAGTCACATATGAATTATTAGATACATCAGGACCTTCCAATGCACCAGAGTTTACAGTAGCGGTTATGATGGATGATATGAGACTTGGAATGGGTAAAGGAACAAGTAAAAAAAGAGCTGAACAGCAAGCAGCTAAAGATGCTTTAAATAAGTTAGCGAAAGGTGATGAATAATCATCTTTTTTTGTTGACTTATATATCGAAGTGCGATATATTATAAGTGTGATAAGTATCGAGGTACGATATATCGAGGTGGAATATGTTAGAGAAGATTAAAAGAATTTATGTGCCAATGACAGAAACTGGATTTTATATTTTGTTTTGTCTACAAGAACAAATGCATGGATACAATATTGTACAAAAAGTCAAAGCAATAACAGGGGGAGATATTTCAATTAGTCCTGGAACAATGTATGGAACTCTTTCTAAAATGGAAAAAGATGGTTTGATTTCTTTTGTTAAGGAAGAAGAAAAAAGAAAGATTTATTGTATCACATCATTAGGACAAGAAGTGTTAGATCTAGAATTGCATAGAATTGAAAGATTGTATCATAACAGTAAAGGAGAATATGTTCATGAAAAATAAAAAAATGATCTGTCGTTTTTTTACAATTGCAGATTATAAAGATGAAGAAGAATTTTTGATGCAACAACATTCAAAGGGATGGAAGCTTATTAAAATGATTCCACCATGTTTTTATACATTTGAAAAATGTCAACCAGAAAATTATGTTTATCAATTAGATTTTCCTGATTTGAAACAGTCTGATAAAAAGTCCTATTTGAAATTATTTGAAGATTGTGGTTGGGAATATCTTGGAGAATGTATAAATTGGATTTATTTTAGAAAATTAGATGATCATAATGTTGAGTCTTTTATTTTTAGTGATACCCAATCTAAAACAGATATGATTGATCGTGTTTTAAAAAGACGTATGTTACCTTTAGGTATTATTCTATTATGTTGTATTATTCCCCAGTTGTTTAGAATTTTTGAAAATGATGATCAGGGTATCTTAGGGTATATAATGAGTGCTTTGTTTATTGTGTTATTTATTTTCTATGTATATTTATTATTACACTGTGGTTTAAAACTAAAACAATTGAAAGAGGAGATAGAAAATGAGTCATATTAGTGCATTTGCAAGTGCTGCCTTGCCTTGGATTATTGTGGGATTAGGTGTCGCTTTTGCTTGTGCATATATGAAAGATCGTTAGCCCAACCAAAAAATAATCTTGAACATAGATTATTTTAGGAGGGATAGACGTGTATAATTCATATATGCCTGATAATCGAGTTGTTCATCCACGTGTGGGAGAAATTATTTTATATCGTGTTAATAAAGGAGATAATCTTTATAGATTAGCAAAAACATTTCATAGTGATGAAAATTGGATAAGAATGATGAATGATTTAGGAGAAGATGAAATGATTTTTCCTAATCAACAATTATTGATTCCTTATTTATTTCAACCAATGAAACCACAACCTTATCAAAGACAGAATTATGATTTGTATTTTTAACTTTTCTGAATAATTTTAAAATCTTGACAAACACTATTAATAGGAGGTTTTAAAATGAAAAAGATTGCTTTGCTTATATTTTCTTTAATGCTTTGTGGATGTTCAAAGACAACTGAGAATGTTGAAAAACAAAATAATGTCTATAAAGATGGTACTTATACATCAACTGCACAAGGATATGGTGGAAGTTTTGAAGTCAAAACAACACTGCGTGATGATAAGATCATTAATATTGAAGTGAAAGATCACAACGAAACACCTTCTATTGGTGGCGTTGCGATTGAACAAATTATTAATCAAATGAAAGAAGCAAATAGTTATGAAATTGATGTGATTTCGGGAGCAACAAAGACATCACAAGGTATGATAGAAGCTGTTAAAGATGCTGTTGAAAATGCAAAAACTAAGACAGAATAAAGCATTTGATCTATGGATCAGATGCTTTTTTGTTATGAAATTTGTTAAAAAGAGAATATATAAGTAGAGTTATTGTGAAATAAAGAAAACAAAACAACAGAATGACTTTATTTTTTGAGGAATTTGTTATATCATATATTTCAAGTAGTAGGGAGGCCTAAAAATGGAGAGAATGAATGTAAGTAGTGAAAGAAATATTACGCTTATTATGGATTTTTATGAATTAACAATGTCTTATAATTATTTTAAATTAGGGAGAAAAGATGATATTGTTTATTTTGATATGTTTTATAGAAAAAATCCTGATAATGGTGGTCTAGTTATTTTTGCAGGGTTACAACAATTTATTGAGGCTATCAAGGATATGCGTTTTAGTGAAGGTGATATTGAATATTTAAGACAAACTGGTAAGTTTGATGAAGATTTTTTTGATTATTTAAGAAATTTTAAGTTTACTGGGACAATTTATTCTGTGGCTGAAGGAACACCAGTGTTTCCATATGAACCATTAGTAACTGTTAAAGCGAAGTTAATTGAAGCACAATTGATTGAAACATTTTTACTTGTTACAGTAAATCATCAATCTTTAATAGCGACAAAAGCTCACCGTATTTGTCAAGAAGCTAAAGGAAGAACTGTTATGGAATTTGGTGCAAGACGTGCTCAAGGGTATGATGGTGCACATTATGGTGCAAGAGCTGCTTATATTGGTGGGGTTTTTGGAACTGCAACTGTTTCCGCAGGAAAAGATTTTGGTATACCAGTTTTAGGAACAATGGCTCACTCTTTTGTGCAATCTTTTGATAGTGAGTTTGATGCTTTTAAAGCCTATGCTAATATTTATCCTGATAGCTGTGTTTTACTTGTTGATACATATGATACTTTAAAAAGTGGAGTTCCTAATGCAATTAGGATAGCTAAAGAAGTACTAGAACCAATGGGGAAAAGATTGGCTGGTATTCGTTTAGATAGTGGAGATATTGCTTATTTAACAAAAAAAGCTCGTATGATGTTAGATGTGGCTGGTTTAACTGATTGTAAGATTACGGTATCAAATTCTTTGGATGAATATTTGATTCGTTCTGTTTTAGAACAAGGTGCTCAAATTGATTCTTTTGGAGTAGGGGAAAATATGATTGTTTCTAAATCAGCTCCTGTTTTTGGTGGTGTTTATAAATTAGCGGCTGTTGAAAAAGATGGTGTTATTATTCCAAAAATAAAGATTTCTGAAAATACAGAAAAAATTACTAATCCAGGTTATAAAAAAGTTTATCGTTTGATTGAAAAAGAAACAAATAAAGCTATTGCTGATGTGATTGCTTTTCATGATGAAGTTTTATCTGAAAATCAAAACTTAACAATTTATCATCAATCAAATGCATGGAAAAATAAAACATTATATGCTGGTACATATGAAATCAAACCATTACAACAAATTGTTTTTGATGAAGGAAAGTGTATCTATCCTGAATATTCATTAGATGAAATTAGAGAATTTTCAAAGCAACAAAAATCACTATTATGGGATGAAGTATTCCGTTTAGAATATCCTCATATCTATTATGTGGATTTAACAAAACAATTATTAGATTACAAATTAAAAATGTTAGAAGAAAAAAGAAGATAAATAAGAAATGTATAGAAGTAAAAAATCAAATAGAATTCATAATTTCTATATTTATGATGGTTTTACTTCTGTACTTTCATTTTTTTATTAATAGATGAACTTTATAATAAGATAAGGAGATAAACATGATTATTACAGTTGTCGGATTAGGTGTTATTGGTGGGAGTTATATTCAGGCAATGGCTGGTTTGGGTTATGATGTTTATGGTGTTGATACTGATGTAGAAACATTAAATCAAGCAAAACAAGATGGCTTTATTAAAGAAGGATATGTTGATGGACATGATATTATTGAAAAAAGTGATTTAACAATTATTTGTTTATATCCTTCGTTGGTTTTAGATTTTATTAAAAACCATACTTTTAAAAAAGGAAGTATTGTAAGTGATGTTGTTGGAATTAAGTCTTATTTTTTAGAACAGGCTTTAGATATAATTGGTGATGATGTAGAGTATGTCAGCGGACATCCAATGGCAGGACGTGAAAAGAAGGGCTATGCGTATGCAAGTAAAGATGTTTTCTTTAATGCTAATTATATTGTTATTGAACATTCAAAGAATAAAAAAGAAAGTATAGACTTTATATGTCAGTTTGTTGCTCGTTTAGGATTTAAGAGTGTGAAAATTATGAGTCCTTATGATCATGATGATATTATTTCATACACTTCTCAGTTGCCTCATATGTTAGCTGTAGCATTAATGAATAGCGATAATCAAAAATATGAAACAGGAAAATATATTGGGGATTCTTTTCGTGATTTAACAAGAATAGCAAATATTAATGCGGATTTATGGAGTGAACTTTTTTTAAACAACAAACAATATTTATTAGATTCGATGCAACGTTTTGAAACGCAGTTTCAAATGCTTAAAGAAGCTTTGTTAGATGAGGATGAAAATACTTTGAAAGAATTATTTAAAGAATCTTCACAAAGACGAGAAAAATTAGAGAAGTAACACTTTGTTGCTTCTTTTTTGATAATATAAACATATCATAATGATAGAGAATATTAAAAATATTAAATTTTAAATCAACAAAAAATTCTCTTATATGCTTTACTTTTTGATTAGATAAAAATAAATATGTATTTTTTGTAAAAAAAGTCTTGAAATAATTTGGAAAATATAATATAGTATATGAGCAACGAAAATTACGGTTCCATAGCCAAGTTGGTAAGGCTACAGACTGCAACTCTGTCATCGTCGGTTCGAGTCCGGCTGGAACCTCCATAATGTTGCCCAGGTGGCGAAATTGGTAGACGCACAGGACTTAAAATCCTGCGGACCTTAAAATCCGTGCCGGTTCGACTCCGGCCCTGGGCACCATTTATTTCTAAAAGACGCTTATGAAATGAAGTGTTAAAAAAATTAAAAAAAGTGTTGCAAAAGATTCTAAAAAGTGTTATTATGTAATGGCACTGTTAAAGAGATGCGCTAGTAGCTCAACTGGATAGAGTGCTTGACTACGGATCAAGAGGTTGTGGGTTCGATTCCTGCCTAGCGCGCCAATTGATCTAAAAACTTAATATTTCGGGAAGTAGCACAGCTTGGTAGTGCACCTGGTTTGGGACCAGGGGGTCGCAGGTTCAAATCCTGTCTTCCCGACCATTTAAAATGGGGCTTTAGCTCAGCTGGGAGAGCGCCTGCCTTGCACGCAGGAGGTCAGCGGTTCGATCCCGCTAAGCTCCACCATTTATAGCGGAGGTTTACCCAAGTCCGGCTGAAGGGATCGGTCTTGAAAACCGACAGGGGATGAAAGTCCCGCGGGGGTTCGAATCCCTCAACCTCCGCCATTTTAAAAAAATTAATATCGCGGGATGGAGCAGTCTGGTAGCTCGTCGGGCTCATAACCCGAAGGTCGTTGGTTCAAATCCTTCTCCCGCAACCAAATGGTCTGGTAGTTCAGTTGGTTAGAATGCCGCCCTGTCACGGCGGAGGTCGCGGGTTCGAGTCCCGTCCAGACCGCCATTATGGTTCCGTAGCTCAGTTGGTAGAGCAGAGGACTGAAAATCCTCGTGTCGCTGGTTCGATTCCGGCCGGAACCACCATTTAAAAAAAACGATTCACTATATGGCGGGGTAGCTCAGTTGGCTAGAGCAATCGGTTCATACCCGGTGGGTCGGGGGTTCGAATCCCTTCCCCGCTACCAATTATCCATTAGTGGTGAATCAACCACTTTTTTATTTATCTGGACCCTTAGCTCAGTTGGTTAGAGCTATCGGCTCATAACCGATCGGTCGAAGGTTCGAGTCCTTCAGGGTCCACCATTTTGCTGAGATGAACTTTTATCAAAAAAGTTCTTTTTTTATTTTCTTCTTATAGACAATAGATGAGTTATGATTGTTTATAAGATGAGGAGTGATATAAATGAAAAAGTATATGTATATAGGTTGTAGTCTTTTTATTTGTTTATCACTTGTCTACATGATAAAAGCAAATGAAAATCCTTTATTAGAAGATGTTTATTATATTCAATATCATGCTTATAATAATGAAAATGGAATTGTTGATGGTAAGATGGATACTTTTGAAGTTAAGAGTTTGATTAATTTCGTTAATCAAGTGAATTTGAAAGAAATGAATAAAGACAATATTATTAATGGGTGGCATATTTCATTTGCTTGTTTTAATAAGAAAAAGGAATATATGTATAATGTACGAATAATTGGAAATTTATTTTTTATTGATAAAAAGATATATCATATTGATAAAGAAAATTTAAATAAATTAGATTATTTTATAAAAAATTATCACCAATCATATAATTTTTCGTAATGATTTTTTTAAAAATTCTATAGATTATGTTGTGATTTTGTAAAGATAGAGATTTCGTTTTGAAGAGAATATTCTCTATCTTTTTTTAATGAATGTTAGAAAAAAATATGTTAAAATATGTGTAAGTATACACAATATATTCATATCTTTTTGATATATTATGACGGTAGGTGATATTATGGACAATCATGGTTATTTTGGTTTAACTTCTCAAGAAGTTAAAGAACGTATTGATAATGGACAAGTTAATATAACTGAAGATAATATTTCGAAATCAAAGAAGCAAATTGTTATGGAACATACCTTAACATATTTTAATTTTTTGAATCTTTTTTTAGCTGGAATTATTATTTCTACTGGTCGATGGACAAATTTAACATTTATGTTTGTTGTTACTGTGAATTCTATTATTGGTATTTACCAAGAATTTAAAGTTAAAAAAGTTATTGATCAACTCACTGTTGTAACAGCAAAGAAAATGAAAGTTATCCGTGATGGTATTCAAAAGAATATTCCTATCGAAGATTTAGTTTTAGATGATATCGTTTTTTTAGAAAGTGGCAATCAAATTGGGACAGATTGTGTTATGTTGCAATCTTTTGGAATGGAAGTCAATGAAGCATTGTTAACAGGGGAATCAAATCCTGTTAAAAAGAATCCAGAAGATGAATTGATGTCTGGAAGTTTTGTTGTTGCTGGAAGTGGCTACGCTAAGGTTAAACGTGTGGGTAGTGATAATTATTCAACGAGTCTTGTTCAAAAGGCTAAACATAAAAATAAAGCTTCTTCAGAGATGAAAGATGCTATTGAAAAAGTGATTAAAATATTAAGTTTTGTTATTATTCCAGTTGGTCTTATATTATTTATTTCTCAAATGTCAGCAAATCCTAATGATAAAGCAACGGCAATTGTAAAAACTGTTGCTGGAGTTATTGGAATGATTCCAGAAGGATTGGTATTATTAACTAGTTTATCTTTTATAATTGGTGTGGGTAAACTTGCTCGTAAAAAAGCACTGATTCAAGAAATGGAAGCTATTGAAGCTTTAGCACGAATTAATGTTTTATGTCTTGATAAAACGGGAACAATAACAACAGGAGAGTTAGCTGTAGAAAAAGTTGAAATATTAACTGATGTCTCTCAAGAATGTATCAATGATATTATTGGGGCAATGGCTTATCAATTTCATGATGTCAATACAACACAAAGAGCTTTACAAAATTATTTTAAAAAACCTCAAGATTATATAACAGAAGATTATATTCCGTTTTCTTCACAAAGAAAAATGGAAGCAATGTCTTTTAAAGATAAGGGTAGTTATGTTTTAGGTGCTCCTGAATTTTTATTAGATGAAAAACACCCAGTGTTAAAAAAAGTAGAGGAGTATTCTTATGAAGGGCTAAGAGTTCTTTTGTTGGGAGAAACATCAAAATTAGATTCAAAAATTTCAACGATTGGAGATATGACACCACTTGCTTTAATTGTGATCCATGATTGTGTGAAAGAAGATGCACAAGATACTTTAGATTTCTTTGACAAGCAAGGTGTAGATATACGTATTTTATCTGGAGATAATCCTGTAACTGTTTCAAGAGTTGCACAAGAGGCTGGTTTAAAGTATGGGGATCGTTATATGGATGCATCACTTTTACCTGATGATATTGAAAGTATTCAAAAAATTGTTCGTCGTTATCATGTTTTTGGACGTGTGAAACCTGAACAAAAGCAACTCATTATTAAAGCTTTACAAAATGAAGGTTTAATTGTTGGAATGGTAGGAGATGGTGTTAACGATGTTTTAGCGATTAAAGATGCTGATTGTGGTATAGCAATGGCTGCTGGAAGTGATGCAGCTAAGCAAGCAGCTCATATTGTTTTACTTGATTCTTGTTTTTCTTCTATGACACAAATTGTTGAAGAAGGAAAAACAATTATAGCTAATATTGAAAGAGTAAGTTCTTTATATTTAACAAAAACAATCTATTCAACAATTCTTTGTATTTTGTTTGCATCACTTAGATTGAGTTATCCTTTTACACCAATTCAATTAAGTTTAATTAGTGGATTGGCTATTGGTGTACCAAGTTTCTTTTTGACATTGGAACAAGCTTCAGGTAATGTGTCTCATGGTTTTTTAAAACATGTTATTTCGATAGCTTTACCGTCAGCTCTAACAATGATTACTTATATGTTAGCTATCACAATCATGGGACAATGGTTAGATTTTAATGCTATGATGTATTCAACGTATTATTATGTAACAGCTGGTTTTATCAGTTTCCTTGTTGTCTTTGTTGTTTGTATTCCGCATAATAAATTAAGAACTTTAATGGCTTCAACGGTGACTTTATTGTTTTATTTAATCATTCTGATTTTGCCAGATTTGTTTGGTATTTATTGGTTGTTTGATATGCGTATGATTTGGTCTATTCCAATATGTTTTAGTGCTATATTTGTGATGAAATGTTATATGAAACTCGTTTCATATATATATACTATGACAAGAAAACAAAAAGCCTAAATGGAATAAATGGAAATAGATGTTTGATGTTTAATGGTATGATGGTATTGTTGTTTTGTAAAAGTGAAAAAATCATGTGCAGATATAACGCTTTGAGTTAAGTAAATACCACAGTTGATTTGAAAATGATAGATTTGTTTAAAATAAGGAATATTTATTGCTTGTGTATTCTTAATAAATGATTGAACACAATGAATAATATCTTTTTCTAAAACATTAAATATAACTATAAAAAAATCATTACGATTTAATCTAATGATATTTAAATGATGAAAAGAAAAATGTTTTTTAATGTTTTTTGCGATAGCATATTTGTAATTTTCATATATATGATCATCTTTGTTTAATTGTAAATGTGGAATTTCCAAATGAATATATAAACCTATAAGATTTTGACTATCTAAAGGTATTGATATATTAAGGAAAAAAGAAGCTAATTCTTTATGCTCAAAAATATTCTTATAATAACAACAATCTGTATTGAGAATTTTTTGATTTATTATTTTTATATGTTTATTGTTATAAATATACATAATATCACCTATTTTGGTATAACATAAAATGAATAAAAAAAACTGTTTTATATTAAAATTAAACAAAATAGGTTGAAAAATATATAGTTTTTGTGTTTTATAAAGGAGTTAAAATGAAAAAGAAAATAAATAGTAAAAAATTAATAGGTGATATTTTAAAGGTATTAGCTGTACTTATTGTGGTTACAATAGCTTATTTCTTTTTCTCATCTTCAAAAATAATATTAACTTCGTCATCTCAAAATATTGAAATTAATAGTGTTGTTGACTATAGTCAATTTATTGAATCAGTTGAAGATGGAGATATTGAAAATGTAAAGATAGATATAAGCCAAGTTAATATTAAAAAACTAGGGGAATATATTGTAATTTATAAATATCAAGATGAAGAAAAAGAAATGAAAGTCAATGTTGTTGATACAAAGAAACCGCAAGTCACAACACAAACAAAAACAATTGCACTAAATCAAAACATTGAACCTAGTGAACTTATTAAAGAGATTAAAGATGAAACGAAAACAAAAGTATCATTTCAAAAAAAATATGTTTTTGATGAAGCTGGCGATAAAAAGGTAAAAATAGAGGTTGTTGATGAAGGAGATAATACGACAGTTGTAGAAACAACTATTCATGTTGTTAAAGATACAAAAGCTCCAAATGTCATTACTGAGATTATTGATATGAAAGTCAATAGTCAAGATGATATTAAGACGTTTGTTAAAGTTAGTGATGATTATGATAAGAATCCTACTGTACAAATAGATGAGAGTACTTTAAAAAAGAATCAAATAGGAACTTATAAAGTCAAAGTTGTTGCGAAAGATTTTTCTGGTAATAAAACAGAAAAAACAATCCAAGTCAATGTAAAAAACAAGATCAATGAAAAAGTTGTTTATTTAACATTTGATGATGGACCATCAAAATATACTCCAGAAGTTTTAAAGATATTAGATAAGTATAATTGTAAAGCGACATTCTTTGTAACAGGAATGAACTCAAAATATCGTCCTTATATTAAGCAAGCACATAATCAAGGACATACAATAGGATTACACACATATTCACATAAGTATGAAAAACTTTATGCTTCTACTGATGCTTATTTTGATGACTTGAATAAAGTTGGAAATATGGTGAAAGAATATATCGGCTATTTTCCTAAATATATTCGTTTTCCTGGTGGTGGTTCAAATACAATTTCACGTAAGTATAATAAAGGTATTATGAGTAAACTTACAAAAATGGTTGAAGAAAAAGGTTATCGTTATTATGATTGGAATGCAGAAAATGGCGATGGTCGTTCAAATACGAGTAAATCTGAAATGATTCGTCTAGCAACATCTTCTAAACAAAATGAAATTATGATTTTGATGCATGATGCCAATGGTAAGCAAAACACTGTGGATACTTTACCACAAATCATTACATATTATCAAAGTCGTGGATATATTTTTAAGGCAATTGATGATACTTCAATTGTTCCACATCAAAAAGTTAATAATTAAGCCGTATGGCTTTTTTATTTTGTCATATAAATAGAAGGGAGGGATTATGCAAAAGAAATTGATTATTGTATTACTTATTGTTGGTTATATTTTGATAATAAAATATTTATTCTTTCATTTATTGCCTTTTTTACTTGCTTTTTTAGTTTATTTTTTAATTAAACCATTTATTGAATGTATAGAAAGAAAATGTCATATTAAAAGAAATGCAATAGGAATAGCATTATTGTTGAGTGTTTATTTAATCTTTATTATTATTCTTGTCTTTATTATTATTTATGCTCTTATTTATTTTTTTCATTTTATTCAAAATATACCATACTTGTATGAGTTTTTTATTGAACCATCGTTTAGTCAAATCATGACTTGGTTAGAACAACAATTTCCTTATGTAACACAACAAGACCTTATTACATTTATTTATGAATATAGCGGTCAAATTATTGCTCAAATAATGAGTTTATTACCATCATTATTTTCCCATGTACCTTTCTTTTTCTTTTCTTTTTTCTTATTTATGATAGCAACTTTCTTTCTTGTCTTAGAATACGATCTTATAAAAGATAAGTTTATAAATTTATTGCCCAAAAAAATAATACAATTATTTTTCTTTATTAAAAATAATTGTATTCATAGCTTTATTGTTTATGTGAAATGTCAATTTATTTTAATATTTATTTGTTTTTTTGTTTTATGGATTGTTTTTATGATTTTAAGAATAAAGCATCCATTTATTGTAGCAATAAGTGTGTCTTTATTAGATAGTTTACCTTTTATAGGAATAGGTATTGTTTTGATACCTTTATCAATCTATTTTATATTTCAAGGTTATTATTTAAAAGCAATATATGTTTTTTTAATATACTTAATTATGAATATCATGAGAAGCTTTTTAGAACCACATATTATGAATAAAAATATGCAAATTCCATCTTTTTTATTATTGTTATCAATGGTTATACATCTTTATTTCTTTGGTATGATAGGGGTTATTTTATCACCTATTCATATGAATATTTTATATGGGATGCTTGAATATAAAGAATAAACTTTGTAAAATAGTCATAGGTGATGTATATGAATTATGAATTAGAACAAGTTCCAACTCATGAAGAAAATGAAAGTCAGATGTATCATTTGTTTTTGAAAAAAAACCACTATATGAAAAGACATTATCATCCTTTTTTAGAGATTGTTTATATAATAAAAGGGGCTTTTCATGCTTATATTGATGGTAAATCGTTATTTATGCAAACAGAACAATTATTAATCATTCAACCTTATTCGATTCATTATTTTGAAATGATTGAAGATAGTGAAATGATAACAATTCTTGTTCCTTATTCTTTGTTAAAAAAATATGATACATCTTTAGAAAAGAAAGAATTTTTTATTCCACAAGATAATACTTTGCATATCGAAATAAAAACACTTATAAAAAATATTGATGTCATAAGAAAAAATAAAGAATTATATCAAGAACTTCAATTACAAAAGAATTATTTTGAATTATATTATCTATTATTGAATGATATGACTCGCTTGACTAATAAACCTATATTGCAATATTCAAAACAAATTCAACCAATTATAGATTATATTGAAAAACATTATCATGAACATATATCATATCAGGATTTAAGTCACCAATGTGGATATTCATATACTTATTTTTGTCGATATTTTAAAAAGATGACAGGTATGAGTTTATTACAATTTCAAAAATCAATTCAGCTTAAACATGCTTATTTAGATGTATGTTACAGTGATAAACAAGTGAATCAAATTGCATATATTCATGGCTTTTCTAATACAAAACTGTTTATACAAGCTTTTAAAAATGAATATGAATTAACACCTCAACAATATCGTTTTGAGAAATGTCAAAAAACAACCATAAGATAATCAAAAAAGAACTATCATATATCAATAGATTTGTTATGATATGAGCGAGGTGAATAAGATGAAAAGAATATGGTGGAAAGAAAGTGTTATATATCAAATATATCCAAAGAGTTTTTGTGATAGTGATAAAGATGGAATCGGAGATATTCAAGGGATTATTTCTAAACTTGATTATTTAAAAGAATTAGGTGTCGATATTTTGTGGTTATCACCAATATATGCTTCTCCACAAGTAGATAATGGTTATGATATTAGTGATTATTATGCGATTGGTGAACAATTTGGAAGTATGTTGGATTTTGAAATGTTGTTAAAAGAAGTTCATATGAGAGATATGAAAATAATTATGGATTTGGTTGTTAATCATACATCAGATCAACATCAATGGTTTATTGAGAGTCGTCAATCAAAAAATAATCCTTATCGCGATTATTATATTTGGAAAGAAGGCTGTCATAAAAAAGAACCAAACAATTGGGCAAGTGTGTTTGCTGGATCGGCTTGGCAATATGATAAGCAAACTGATATGTATTATTTACATTTGTATTCAGATAAACAACCCGATTTAAATTGGGAAAATGAAGCACTTAGAAATGAAATCTATCAAATGATGAGATGGTGGCTAGATAAAGGTGTAGATGGTTTTAGAATGGATGTTATTAATAAGATTAGTAAAGATCAAAGATTTTTAAATGTTTTACCACAAACATCACCATATATGCGTTCATCTCAATATACAAGTAATGGACCACGTATTCATGAATTTTTACAAGAAATGAATAAACAAGTGATGTCTAAATATGATGTGATGACAGTTGGAGAAATTACTGCTTGTTCAATCGAAGATGCTATTCAATATACCAGTGATAATACTCATGAATTAAACATGCTGTTTCAATTTGAGCATACTGATGTTGATGCAGGAGAATATGGCAAGTGGACTCCAATTCCTTTAGATTTAGTTAAATTAAAACAAATTATGTCAAAATGGCAAATAGGTTTAATGAACGAAGGATGGAATAGTTTATTTTGGGATAATCATGATCAACCACGTATTGTTTCTCGCTTTGGTAATATATCAAACTCAAAGTATTGGAAAGATTCGGCTAAGATGCTAGCAACAACTTTACATTTTATGAAAGGGACACCATATATCTATCAAGGTGAAGAAATTGGAATGACAAATTATCCATTTACATCATTACAAGAATGTCAAGATGTTGAGGTTTTTAACAATTACAAAGAATTAGTAGAAGAAAAACATGTGTTAACACATGAACAAATGATGAAAGGAATTTGTTATAGCAGTCGTGATAATGGAAGAACACCAATGCAATGGAATGACGAATTACATGCTGGATTTACGCAAGGAACTCCTTGGATGAGAGTTAATCCTAATTATATTGATATAAATGTACAACAACAAAGAAAAGATAAAGATTCTATCTATCAATATTATCGTCAGTTAATTCAATTAAGACATGAAAATGATATAATGGTTTACGGTGATTATGAGTTGTTAGATGAAAATCATCCACAATTATTTGTTTATAGACGTTATGATAGTTCAAATGAATTATTGATTATTAGTAATTTTAGTAATCAAAATATCAATTATACACTACCAAAACAATATCATAATAAAACCAAAGAGATTTTTATAACTAATCAAATAGATATCCAAATCAATCAAACAATAACATTAAAACCATATGGAACGCTTGTTTTAAAAATGCTATAATATAGCGAATGTTATTGATAGGAGGAGTTTTATGAAAAAGAAATATTTCTTTTTTGATATTGATGGAACATTGACAAATAAAAAAACAGGAGAAATTGTAGAAAGTGCAAAACAAACTATAAAAAAACTACAAGATAATGGTCATTTTGTATGTATTGCAACAGGTAGAGCATATTATAAGACAAAAGACTTTGCTAAAATGGCGGGTATTCATCATATTGTCAGTAATGGAGGAGCGGCATTAACAATTAATGATGAATTATTAGAAAACAGACCACTAGATCATCAAAAAGCTGTTGCTTTATGTGAAGAGGCTCAAAAAATAGGTTGTGGTATATTGGTTGCTACTGATGATAGTATTGATGTTACAATGATTAATGATGACTTTATCAATCAAGTAGGTTATCGTCAAGAACCAACAAGGTATTTTTTAAAGCAATCATTAACATATCAAGATATGAAAGACATTTATAAAATTTATATTGCTATTGATAAAGATAATGAAGATAAATTAACTTTAAAAGATACAATCGGACATATTCGTTTTGCAGATCCTTATTTGACTTATCAACATGATGAAAAAGATAAAGGAATTGAACGTATGGTCAAAAGAGTTGGTGGTTCTTTAGAAGATGTTGTTGTTTTTGGTGATGATTATAATGATTTGGTTATGTTTAAGCAAGAGTGGACATCTATTGCGATGGGAAATGCTTGTGATGAATTAAAAGAGAAAGCGTCTTTTGTTACTAAGAATAATATTGATAATGGTATTGAATATGCTTGTCAATATTTTGGATGGATATAAAATATAACAATCTTGCTTGAATATGATGTTTCAGGCAAGGTTTTTTGTTAAATTAAGGTAAAAACATTGTATACAATTATACAAAGATGTGATATAATGAGCATATTACAACATTAAGGGGTGGAATATATGAAAGATGCAATGCAAGATTTTTTTGATAAATCATTAGAAGAAAACCATATTGATAATGAATTGTATAGTCAATATTCTGTAAAAAAAGGTTTAAGAAATGAAGATGGTACAGGGGTTCTTGTTGGATTAACAAAGATTTCAGATGTTGTGGGATATAAAAAAGTTGATAATCATAAAGTTGATGATTATGGGACTCTTTATTATCGTGGTATAAATGTGAAGGATATTATTGAACAACATGAGGGGAAAAAACGTTATTTGTTTGAAGAAGTTTGTTTTTTAATTTTATTTGGATACTTACCTAGTCAAGATGAATTTGAAACTTTTAAAAAGATTTTAAGTGATAGTTATGAATTACCACGTCATTATCTCGAATCTAATATTTTAGGCTTTCCAGCAAGAAATCTAATGAATAAACTACAACAAGAAGTTTTGATGTTATATAACTATGATAAAGATGCAGATAATATAGGAATCAAAGAAACTTTACAAAAAGGAATTGATTTACTTGCTAAGATTCCTTCTATTGTTTGTTATACTTATCAAACAAAAGTCCATTATTTTGATGAAGAGAGTTTAGTTATTCATCATATTAATAAAGAATATAGTATTGCTGAATTGATTTTATCTTTACTAAGAGATGATGGAACTTTTAGTGAAAAAGAAGCTGAAGTTTTAGATGTATGTTTGACATTACATGCTGATCATGGGGGAGGAAATAACTCTACATTTACAAATGTTGTGATTTCTTCTACAGGTACAGATATTTATTCTGCTATTTCAGGATCTATTGGTTCTTTGAAAGGACCTCGTCATGGTGGTGCAAATTTAGCTGTTAAAAAACAAATGGAGCTAGTCATAGATGAATTATCATTAGATGCAACTGATGAAGATATTGAAAATATGATTTGCCGTATTTTAGATAAAGATTTTAATGATAATAGTGGTTTGGTTTATGGAATTGGACATGCGGTTTATACTCTTAGTGATCCACGTAGTGAAATTCTATCTGAAAAATGTTATGAGCTTGCTAAGGAAAAAGGACGTGTGAAAGAATTTGAATTCTATCAAAGATTTGCTAATGCAGCTGTTAATGAAATATATAAACGTAAAGGTATTCGTGTATCTACAAATGTCGATTTTTATAGTGGGCTTGTTTATGATATGTTAAATATTCCAAGTGATTTATATACTTTGTTGTTTGTTGTTGGTAGAACAGTAGGATGGATTGCTCATAATATTGAAAACAAGCTTTATTCTAATCGTATTATTCGTCCTGCTACAAAATATGTAGGTGGAATTAAAGATTATGAAGATATTGAAGAACGATAAAAAAATATTCTTTTTTGATATTGATGGGACTTTAGCTGTTGGTAAAAAGATTCCTGACTCAACAAAGAAAGCTATTCAATTGTTAAAAAATAATAATGATTTGATTTTTATTTGTACAGGTAGACCTTATCATTATGTGAAACATTATTTTTATGAGTATGCTGATGGTTTTATCACTAGTAATGGTCGCTATATTATTTATCATGATCAAGTTTTATTGGATGAACCTTTGACACAGCAACAAGTTTCTTATTTTATACAAGTTATGCGTGAAAATAATTGTGGGTTTGTATTTATTGGTGAAAAACATGGCTATTTAGAATGCCATGATCACCATCATAAAGAGCAACTTCTTCAATCTTATTTTGATGGATACTTTTTAACAAAGTTTCGTGATAAAGATGTTTGTGGATATATGTTTGATATTTATTGTCAAAGTCAACAACATTTATTAGATATGCAAAAGATTTTTAAAGATAAGGTTGTTTTTAATCAACATTATCCATATTTTAGTGCAGATGCGACAATTTTAGGTGTGGATAAAGGTGTAGGAATAGATTGTGTCTTAGACTATTTTCAAATTCAAAAAGAGAATGCTTTTGCTTTTGGAGATGGTTCTAATGATTTATGTATGTTTAAACATGTTGGTCATTCTATTGCAATGGGAAATGCTATTGATGCATTAAAAAAAGAAGCCGAATATGTTACGACTTCTATTGATCAAGACGGAGTTTATCAAGCTTTACAATATTATGGAGTTATTGACTAGAGGCATCTAGTCTTTTTTTGTATAAAGAAAAGGCATAGGAATAAAAATTCCATTAATAGAATTTAATTCTAGCGATTTTAAGATATCATTGGTATAATTAGGATTGGACATAGAAAATAGCTCCTTTCGTTTTGTTTGTGGTGAACTAATTGTAAAACGAGTTATAATCTATGTCTATTATTATATGAAAAAACTGGAAGATGAAGTTTTGATATATAACTTCCCCTCCAGTTTTAGTATAGAGCCATAGTCTTTCGACTATTTAACTTTTCTTGACCAATTGTATTTATCTTCTAAACGACCCCATTGAATACCTGTTAAAGTATCATATAATTTTTGAGTTAATTCACCAGTTGTGAAATTGTTGATTGTTACTTTTTCACCCTTATAACATAATTCTCCGACAGGAGAAATAACAGCGGCAGTTCCAGTTCCCCATGCTTCTTTTAAAGCACCAGTACGTGCAGCTTCCATCAACTCATCAATACTTAAATCACGTTCTTCAACTTTATATCCCCAATCTTTTAAGATATGGATAATAGAATCTCTTGTTACACCTGGTAAAACAGAACCAACACATGCTGCAGTAACAACTGTATCATTAATTAAGAACATAACATTCATAGTTCCTACTTCTTCAACATATTTACGATGAACACCATCTAACCATAAAACTTGAGTATATCCGTTGTTTTCAGCTTTAACTTGAGCAGCAATACTTGCAGCGTAGTTTCCACCACATTTTGTAAATCCAGTACCACCTTTAACAGCTCTAACATATTCATCTTCAACCCAGATTTTAACAGGATTGACACCTTCAGGATAATATGCTCCAACTGGTGATAAGATAATGATAAATTTATAACTGTTAGCAGGATGAACACCTACACCTGGTTGAGAAGCGTACATAAATGGACGAATGTATAAAGAAGTTTCTGGTGCAGTAGGAATCCAATCTTGTTCATATTTAACAATTGCTTCTACTGCTTCAACAAACATATCTTCTGGTAATTCCGCCATACAAATACGTTTATTAGAATTGATCATACGACGTGCATTCATTTCAGGTCTAAATAAAAGAATATCTCCATCTGGATTACGATAAGCTTTTAAACCTTCAAAAGTTTCTTGTGCGTAATGTAAAACCATAGTTGCTGGATCCATTGGAATAGGAGCATATGGTACAATGCGTGCGTCATGCCAGCCAGTGTCTTTATCCCAATCAATCACAAACATGTGATCTGTAAAATATTTTCCAAATCCTAAATTGTTTTGATCTGGTTTTTCTTTAAGAGTCTTTGCTCTTTCAATTTTGATTTCCATAAATAAAATCCCCCTTAAATATAGAATAGATTATACTCTCTTTTCATATTGTATACAATATATTTTTTGATTTTTTATAAAAGATATGATAAAATTATGGAAAATAATAAAAAAGGAGATAAAATGTTAAAGATATTACTTTGCTGTGGTGGCGGTTTTTCATCAAGTTATGTCACTGAAAGAATGAAAAAAGAAATTATTGAAAATCATTTAAGTGATGAGGTTATGATTGAATTCTCACCTTTTTCGATAGCGTTA
>Ga0129317_1000781_pt1 | contig 29073 bp, 22 predicted proteins | sample Cm1ome_FD_94430 | JGI IMG/M metagenome (GOLD analysis project Ga0129317, IMG submission 94430) | Eastern black-and-white colobus group fecal microbial communities from Wisconsin, USA - Cm1105 metagenome | ecosystem: Host-associated > Mammals > Digestive system > Large intestine > Fecal | place... | reverse complement strand
TTTATCTGTGAAATGTGGAATATAATATGCTGAATGTGGGTTTTACAGCTGTAATTCGGCGATTTAGAAATTTATTTCGCTTGTTTGTGACCTAATCACCAAGGTGATTAGCCTCTGAAATCATCATATTCTACACCATAAAAACATTAAGCGGTTTCAAAAGCATCAGAAATCGGATGAAAATACTATTTCGGGTTGGGGCAGGGTTGGACTTGGGTTGGACATGGGTTGGACTATAAAATGATACATGTATCTTTAAATCAGAATGTTATCTGCTGGGTTGGACTATAAGCAAAAATACCTATGTTTATTTATATAAGTATAAGACATATAGTTTTAGTAGTTTCATTTGGTGACGTGAAAAAAAAGTTGTATTTTTGCAGAAATCATATAAGGAAAGGATAGATTTGAAGTGAAAAATATGACACTGAAGGAATTTCTTGACAGCTGGCACGATGGCGGTGCCACGATAAGGGTTAAGACAAGCGGCAGCACGGGAATGCCGAAGGAGATGGAGGTGGAGAAGAAAAGGATGCTGGCATCGGCACGGGTAACCTGCGATTTCTTGGGATTGAGGCAGGGTGACACGGCGCTGCTGTGTATGTCGTTGGATTATATTGCCGGGAAGATGATGGTGGTGAGAAGCATTGAGCGTGGGTTGAGGCTAATGACTGTGGAGCCGAGCGGTCACCCGGTGAAGGGGCTCACCGAGGCTGCCGACCTTGTGGCGATGGTACCCATGCAGGTGTATAACACGCTGCAGGTGGAGAGCGAGCGTAGGCTGCTGATGCAGTCGCGCCATCTGCTTATTGGCGGCGGGGCGATAGACAAGGAACTGGAGGCTGCGCTGAGGGATTTTCCCAATGCCGTGTGGAGCACCTACGGCATGACGGAGACTTTGAGCCACATTGCACTGCGGAGGATTAACGGCAAGGAGGCAAGCCCGTGGTATATGCCGTTCGACACGGTGGAGGTGGGACAGAATGCAGACGGTTGTCTTGTGATTGACGCTCCCGGGATATGCAGCGAAACGCTGACTACAAACGATATTGTGGAGATGCACGCCAATGGCAGGCGGTTCAGGATTATCGGGCGGAGGGATAATGTGATATGCAGCGGCGGCGTGAAGATACAGATAGAAGAGGTGGAGGCGCTGCTGAAGGGGCGCGTGAATGTGCCGTTTGTCATTACCAAATGCCGAGATGAGAAATTTGGCGAGGCTGTGGTGATGCTGTATGAGGATAACGGAAACGGCGCAGGCTGCTGTAGCCTGCGCCGTGTGGCTGAGAGAGTGCTGCCGCGCTACTGGCAGCCGAAGTATTATTTTGCCGTGGATAGTCTGCCCCTGACCGGGACGGGCAAGCCTGCCCGCAAGCAGGCAGAGCTGCTGGCTGAATCAGCGCGGCTCAATGTCGGCGAAGATGCCGCTGCGGACTGACTTGCCCGTGCTGCGTGTCGGGCTGTAGGAACGCCAGCCGTTGTAGTTGAAGTTGCCGTCGTAGTAGAGGTCGAACTTAATGTCGCGGTTGGTGCCGTCATCCATATATCCGCTGAAACGGCTGTTGCTTATGCGGTAGTCGTAGATATAAACAGGATTCCACGGGTCGTCTTCATATCTGATTGTGATCACGGGACCGTCGTAGTCATCGTCCACATACCATGTGAAATATGACTGATAATAGTCTTTGTAGCGGTCGTTGACGTTGTAGCCCGTCTCGATGCCGCGTCCCGATGTGGACCAGTCGTAGTCATAGCTGTTGCCGCTGTTGCGCAGGAATGTAAAGGTCACACGGTATTCGTCGCTGCTCCATCCCCAGCGGTCCTCAAAATAAGTGTCGATATATCCAGTCCATGACCCCTCCATGGTATAAGCCACTTCCTGTGCGTCGTCCTCGCAGCTGCTCATGGTCATTATGCCTGTAAGAGCAATGAGCATTGTCTTGAAAATTGTCGTAAACTTCTTCATAGCCGTTTTATTTTTAATCGTTAATAATTTTATTTTTTGCAAAGGTAAACAATATTCTGCAATGTTTGCCAAAGGAAACGCCTACTTTGATATAGGGATATTCCTATTATCGTGAGGATTTCTCTTTTTTGCCGAACTCAGGATCAATATTCAGGAATGCCGTGACAACAAAAGTGATGGCACAGCACGCCATGACAATGATGAAGAACATCTGGTAGCCAACCATATCCTTGATATATCCCGATAGCATACCCGGCAGCATCAGTCCCAGATAGGAGATGCCGGTGCAGATGGAATAGTGCGAGGTTTTGTATTCGCCCTGACTGTAGTAGAGCATGTAGAGGGTGAGCACCGTGAAGCCAAGTCCGTAGCCAAATTGCTCTATGAATAGGCATGACGACACAACTATGAGATTGGAGTTGAGAGAGTAGCTCAGATAGATATACACCACGTCGGGCAGAGTTATGGCGCACACCATGTGCCACAGCCACCGTTTCATGCCGTCGCGGCTCACAAGAATGCCGCCGATGATGCCGCCAAGTAGCAGACCTATCAGTCCCACGGTGCCGTTAGCCAGTCCGTATTCCTGCGGCGACAGTCCCAAGCCACCCATATAATTGTGGCGTAGCATGAATGTTTTGGTCATGGTGTTGAGCAGAGCTTCGGGGAAACGGTACAGCAATAGGAAAAGTATCACAAAAAGCGTTCCCCGCCTGTCGAATTTATGGAAGAAAGTCACGAACATCTTCTTCAGCTCAGTAGCTATCTCCCCCACGGTGCGGGTGGTCTGTTTGTCGTCTGCTGGACGCGGCATGAAACGGCTGTGGTATAGCCATATACCTATGAAGATGCCTGCCAGACCGTAGAATATCAGTGCCCATGTGAAGCGTATCTGTCCGCGGAACATCACCTGCAGTATTCCCGCCAGCGACACCAGCACACCGTTGACAAAGATTATGGCGAGACGGTAGAAGGTGTTGCGCAGTCCAACATATTTTGCCTGATTGTGGTCGTCAAGCTCTATCATGTAAAAGCCGTCGGCAGAGATGTCGTGGGTGGCGCTGCAGAAGGCAATGAGGAAAAACAGGCACATGGTTGCCTGAAACCAGAACTCGGTGGGGATGGAGAAGGCTATGCCTGCAAGTGATGCTCCAATGAGCGCCTGCATGGCGAGCACCCACCACCGCTTGGTCTTCAGCAAGTCGATGAATGGACTCCATAGCGGCTTTATCACCCACGGCAGTGCCAGCCATCCAGTGTATAGTCCCACCTCGGTGTCCGACAGCCCCATCTGCATATACATTACTACCGACAGTCCCGTGACAATGATGTTGGGCAGTCCTTCGGCAAAGTAGAGTGTGGGAATCCACACCCATGGATTTTTCTTTTTCATTTATTATATACGGTTGCTTACTGGTATATCTTTTTAATTTCCGCACCGCGGTAGTAGTGCAGCAATATCTGGTCGTACTTATATCCCTGTTCACCCATTACCGCCGCGCCAATCTGGCACAGTCCCACGCCGTGTCCCCAGCCTGCGCCGATGAGCGTGAAGTGCTGCGGTACTCCGTTGGCATCTTCTCCGTCGGTTCTTACTACAAAGGCACTGCTGTAGAGGTGGGTGTTGCTGAGCACGCGGCGAATCTCCAGCTCTTTTCCTATGATGAGGCTTTTGCTGGTGCCGCTGATGCTCAGACGGCATATTCTTCCGCTCTTGCCGCGCTCCAGTGGAGTGAGGGCGATGATGGCTCCAAAGTCCACTCCCGTTTTCTCGCTCAACAGCTGTGACAGTTCTTCCTGTGTGTATTCCACGCGCCAGCGGTAGTAGTCGGCTGTCTCGCGGTCGTAGTCGTTGAGCACCTGGCGCAGCACGTTTTTGTCCTGTGTGTTGCAGAAGCTCTCGGGGGCGGAGAGAATCCACCGTTCAGCCTCGTCCTCCCGGGTGAGGTCGGGTATTACAGGATGTTCTCCGATGGTGTCGCGCACGGCGGCAAGATAAGTCTTCGGTGTGTCCTCCCAGCAATACTGGAACTCCTCGCTCACTCCACCGCAGCACTTGCTGAAGCGTGCGTCGCAAATCTCGTTGCCGTCTATGAGAATCCTTCCGCGTGTAGCTTCCACGGCGCGCTTCACATCGGGATTTCCCGCACGGGTTATTCCCTGATAACGCTGGCAGTGGTCGTCGGCGCAGACATCAAACAGAGTGTGGTCCTCGCGGTCGTACCATCGTATTATCTCATCATCTTTTTTTGTGAACGAGAAGAAATTGTTGGCGGAGTTTTCCTTCATGCGGCTGCGCTTGTCCATTTGTGCCAACAGCCAGCTTCGTGAAATCACGGCATGTGCCTTGAGAAGCTCCACCGATGAGGTTGCAGCCATCTCGCTCGAAATCACGCTTTCAAGATAGTGCTCCACTGGCAGTTCGTTGATTGCCACAATCTTGTCTGCCTCTACAACAAAGCGCAATGCGCCGAGGAATGTCTGCGCCTCCTTTCGCTCCCAGTGGAAGTTAATGCCAATTGTCATGTCGTACATGCAGAACGATGCGTTGTCGGTCTGTGGACGGAATATGAGTGAGCTGTATTGGTTGCCGCGCCACAGTATGCCGCCTTCTGAGAACTCCACAGTCTGCTCGCCCTCTATCACAGCACCCTTTGCCATATATGGTGCATTGAGACGGAATGTTATCTTCTGTGCGCTTACCAGTCCCACTGTCACATTGGGCTCTTTGCCCGTCTGCGTGTCAGCTCCGTTCTTGGCATGGTGTTGTGCCTTGCTGCGTATCTTCTCTGCCGCAGCATTCGCATCGGCGGCATCGAGTGCCACCTCTTTTAATATGGCTGTTGCCGTTTCGGCAGTCATCTTGTCAAAATCTTCATGGCGTGGGGTGATAATCAGTCCGCTCATGTCCAATGCTCCGGGGCTGACCATTAGTTTCTGATTGCCCTCGGCGTTGTAGCAGTCCGGGCGGTGCTTTTTTCTCGGCAGAACCACGGTCACAGTCTCGCCTTCGTTGCGCCACGCCACGATGTTCATCATCGGTTCGGTGTCGCCGGGCAGCAGCGGCAGTGCGTGGTAAAGCAGTCCGAACAGTTCGGTGTCGCTCTCAACGCTAAGGCTCTTTATCACAAACGCCGTACAGGGATAGTCTGTAACCTGCCATATTCCTTCGCCGTTGTCACGCTCCAGCACGGCTGTGAGACTGCGGCTTAGCCGCTGCCATGCCTTTTGCAGTGGCAATACTCCGCTGGTGCCTGCCTGAAAGTGTGCATGGTCGGGAGCCGATGCCCCGCACTTGGGACCATTATAGAACACCATCAGTTCGGGATATTTGTCGAGCAGACGGTGCATCTCGCTGTAGTTGCCCAATATCTGTTGCGGTTCATGACGCAATGACGGTATGGTGTAGTGTACGGGCAATATCGGGAATGGATTTACAAGAAGTTCAAAACGGCTGTCAATGGCTTTTTGAGCCTGAATTTCCGGACGGTTTTTCACACACAGGAAGCAGGGACGGCTCTCTATCGCCTTGCGGCTGATGCTTGCTCCCGTTGACACCATTCTTGCAGGATTGTATTGTGCCACTAATGTCATGGTGTCGGTCTGCAGTTCCTTTGTGTCCACGGCTTGCAGCTCGCGGTAGCGCTGGCTAACCTCCTCCCACGTCTCTAACTGACGGTTGAAGAATCTTCCGAGCGAGCTGTCTGCCATCATGTCGCCCGTGCCTTTCAGCATTTGCTGTCGAGCCATGATTTCGAGTGTGCGCAGACGGTCCTTGTACAGGTTGTTGGCGTTGACCTGCTCCACAGAGAGGGCGGCATCACTGTTGCCACCCCAGCGGCGGCACAGGTACAGTTCATCGTAGATTCTGCCTATGCGGTAGCGGCGTGAGAATATCAGTCCTAAGGCATAGTCTTCGCCATAGCTTGTGTTTGGAAACTGTATCTGTCGGAGCAGCGGTGTGAAGAATGCGCGCGGTGCTCCAAGCCCGTTTATGCGCAGGGCATTGTTGGGACCGTTTTCCTCGGTCCACTCCTTATGGTCGATGAGTCCAGGGGGAAGGGTGTTCAGCTCGAAGTCACACATGCGGTAGGAGCCTATCACCATTGCAGCCTCTTGCTTGTAGAAGGCATCGACTATGGTTTGCAGGGTTTTGTCGCTGCTGTAGAGGTCATCGCTGTCGAGCTGCACGGCAAAGCGTCCGCAACGGCTGTCGTTCACAGCCACATTCCAGCATCCGCCTATGCCCAGGTCGGTGCGCTCGGGAATGATATGTACCAGTCGTGGGTTGTTGACGGCTTTCAGCAGGGCGGTTGTGTTGTCGGTGGAATGATTGTCCACTACAATTACGTTGTAGTCGAATGTGGTGATTTGGTTAAGTGCGCTGTTCACGGCATCGATGATGGTTTTGTCGCGGTTGCGCACAGGTATCACCACCGATGCCTCCATTTCAAAATCCTGCTCGGCAAAGTCTGGGCAGGCATAGTCGGCTGTGTTTATCTTTGCACCTATTTCCTCCAGGTGGTGCGTGGCAGCCTGCTCCATCTCTATCTGTACCTCGCGGTTGGCGGGATTCACATAGTCAAACTGTTTCTCGCCGCTTTTGCGCAGGTCGGTTTCCTCTTCGGTATAGAGATATTCGTTGAGGTGCAGCACCATGCCTTTGCGGCTGAGGAACAGGCGCAGGTCGTAGAGCGCAGCATATTGGTAGTTGGCAGTGGTTTCGGCGGCATACTCCTTGAGCAATTTGCTGTCGATGATGGTCACGCTGCCATAGTCGAAGTCATTGCGTATAGCGCCCGGCTGGTGGTCGATTACGGGGTGCTTCTTCAGCTCGCCGTTCTCCATAGTGTAGTAGTCGGAATACACCATTGCCGCTCCAGAGTCTCTTATCACGAGCAGCAGACGGTCGAGCATTCCCTGTCCCATGGTGAGCGGTGTTGGCTTGGTGTACATCAGCACATAGTCGGCGTCTGTCGTCTCAGCCATCTGTCTGATGGCATCGGTGCTGTGCATACCCTTTTCCATTATGTGTATGTTGTTTACTGTGTTGTTTGCCTGCATTGCAGTAACAAGCCGGTCGGTACACTCACCGTTGCCTTTAGTCAGAAAACAATCTGTCTTGTGTCTCATTTTTTATTTTTTTGAAATTAGGAGTTATAGGAATGGTAGGAGAAGTAAGAGTTGTAGGGATTTTAGGAGTATTAGGAATTGTATGAAGATTAAGAGTCTTACTATTCTTACTTTTCCTACAACTCCTACCGTTCTTACTTCTCCTACAACTCTTACTTCTCTTACCATTCTTACTCTGTATAGAATTTAATCAGTTTTGTCAGTGCCTGCTGGCATACAGGACAGAACACGGGGTGCTCATTTGTTCGCATGCGGCAGTCCTCGTTTCCGCGCCACACTCCGTGGGTGAGATAGCCTCCACCCTCATACATTCCAGCTTTGCCGCTGTCGATAAGGTTCTGCCATTTCTTTGAAAAGTCGTGCTTGGTGGTGATGTTTGGCTCCCATGGCTCGGTGTCGGCAAAGTACATCGGGTCGTTGTCGCTGTAGGCATACTCGTCGCCAAGTCCGCCAAAGCTGTGTCCGAACTCATGCACTACCACGGGGCGGAAATGTTCGCCGCGTGTATAGCTCAGGTTATATGAGTTGTATATACCTCCTCCTCCGTAGGTGTCGGTGTTTACTAATATAATAATGTGTTCGTAGGGCACTCCGGCAAGTACGTCGTGCAGGCGTTTCAGGTGTAGCGTGGTGAGATAGCGGTCGCTGTAGAAGGTGTCGAAATGCGAGCCGAGGGCAGTGTTCTTCCAGTCATTCTTTCGTGGCACACTTGTGCCGCTGTCAGCCGATGCCGACTTCACTGCCACCACGTTGAAGCGGTCTTTCATTGTCTTGAACGGCTCGTGGGCAAACATCGACTCGTTGGCTGTTGCCACATCCTTCATAAACAGTTCCATTTCAGCCTCAGTGTAGCCCTCAGCCACGTAGGCTATCTTGATGCACTTGTCGGGATCGGCTGCCTTGAGTACGGTCTCGTATGGAGTATGCTCGTTGCCTATGGTCTTTATCAGTATGTCGCTTGGATCCACGGTGTGCGTTGTCTCTGCCATCACCTTTTCGTGATAATCCTTTATCCTCACCGTTATGTTCACTTTCTGCTTGGGGTAGGGCACGAGGAATACGTTTTCAAACGATTTTGGAGTAGTTTTCGACTCGTCGGTGCTGAGCCATTCCTGAAACAGAGTGGAAAATGAGTGGCGGTAGATAACTTCACCGCTGGCGTAATCTTTTACTGTTATGTCGCCGTTGCCGGCAAGAGGCAGTTCACCAAGATGCTGGCGGCGACCAAACCAATGAGCACTCTTGCACAGTTGGTCCACGTATATTGCCTGCTTGTTGCGGTCGCCTGCAAACACGTAGTCGAGCCGCAGGGTGGAATCACAGAAATGCTTGTTAAAGTCCTGAGCGCCGGCACTCAGTGCCATCATTGCAGCAAACAGGGAGAGGATTGTTTTTTTCATTAGTGTTGTTTGTTTTGATATTATCGTTGATTCTTCATTGACTTCGTCGATTTTCGGCTGCACCTCGGGAAAGCTCAAGCAAGCTTGGCTCTCCACTCGGTTTGCACGAAAATTCTTCATTCTTCACTCTTCATTTTCCATCTGTTGTTTGGTACCCATTCCTTGTCTACGGATAGCGTGATGCTGAAGTTCTTGTTCACATTGTATTTCACTGCTGCGCCTATCCGGTCGCCCAGCGCGTTCATGTCGTAGAGAGAGTAGGGAATATAGTTGCTGCTCACGAGCGACTTCTGCCCGTAGAGGTAAGCCTCCCAGTGGTCGTTGAATCTGTAGCCGAGTACAGCCGACAGTCCGGCATCGCGATAGGTGTCGTGCCCCCAGTAAGTGTTATTGAGATAACCGCCTGCCGCAAAGGAAAGATTTTTCGACAGCGGCATGGCATACATTGCAGCAATGTTTTGAGAGAATCCCGCACCATGGCGGGCGTGCTTGCCAAACTGTGCAAACACCGATGCCCCGAGGTTCATGTTCAGTCCCTTGTGAAGCTCCCAGTTGTCCCAGCCAATGCCGCCATAGACGGGCGACATGCCGTACCAGCGGTGGGTGGGCTGAGCCATCTGTCCTAAATAGTTGAGGCGGGGCAGTGCAAGCGAGTCTATGGCTTGCAGCTGCTCCGTCGGTTTCAGTGTCTCTTGGGCGTTGGCGGAAGCAATTCCTCCCGCCAATGTCATTATCAATATTCCGTATCTGATGTTCATTTATTTAATCTTTCAGAGAATATGTCACCGTTGTCACCACCCTCACCTTTTTAATATAAGGTGTGTTGGCGTCGCGGTCGTCAATGGAGAACTGTCCCTGATCGGCACGCATAATCTTGTTTATCTTGCTGTTGCTGTTTTCGGCAAACTTCTCAGCGGTGGTCTGTGCGTTCTTTATCGCCTCCTGCATCATCTCAGGCTTCATTTTCTGGAACGAAACATATTCATATTGTATCCTGTTCTCATAGTCGCCGGCAATCACAGCCACGCCTTGTTTCAGCAGCTCTCCCTGACGGGCAATGATGCCGCGCACCAGTTTCACGTTGCGTGATGTCACGGTCACCGTCGATGTGATGTTGTAGCGGTAGGTGTTTATCTGCTGGTTGTACTGGTTGGCATTCATGTCAATCACCGTCGGTGCATTCACTTCTATCTCATTTTCTTTTACTCCGTTTTTTATGAGGAAAGCCTTGATGGTGGCGGTGGTGGCGTTGATGTTGCTGTAGAGTGTGGCGAGGTCGTTGCCCAGCTCCTTGGTCTGTATCGGCCATGTCACCTTGTCGGCTTCCACTTCCTTCTCAGCCAGTCCCTTCACTGTCACTTGGCGGTCTTTTTCTGCAAAGTCGTCAATTCCCCACTTAATACACACTCCGAGAATGATGATTCCTGCTGCCAGTATTGCAGCTTCCTTGATTCTGTTCATAATCTTGTTCCTTTCTTTTTGTTTGTTATTGTTTTCAGGTTGCACACCGCTGAGATGTACTTGGCAAAATTACAAAAATAAATCCATATACTGCCATCTTTTGGCAAATAATATGACTTTTTATTGTTTTTTGGGTGAGAAGTGGAAGAATTGCCGCATGAATCATGCAAGGCATTCGTCAAGGTCTCTTGTTATTTGTTCCTTGTCAAGCTTCTGACCTATGAATACTATCTTCTGCATGCGGTCGCCGTACACATCGTCCCAATCTTGCAGTAGCCGCGGTTCCTGCCTCATCAGTTCCTGCAACTCTTCCTCGTTGGCGGTGGCAAACCACAGCCCGGCTTCCTTCATGCGCTTCTGCACTCCTGCCTGCTCAAAGAGATACGACATGTCGGTGTTGTCGCTGAAATAGCACACACCCTTGCAGCGTATGACGTTTGAAGGCCATTTCTTTGCCACGAAATGGTCGAACTTGTTAATGTCGAAAGCCTGACGGCGATAATATACAAAGGTGCCGATGCCATATTCCTCAGCCTCGCCCTCCTCTTCGTTATGATTGTGGCAGTGGCAATGTTCATGGTGATGATGGTGGTGTCCGTGTTCATCATGTTCGTCGTGTTCATGATGATGATGCTCGTGATGATGACAATGGGCTTCGTGTTCTTCCTCCTCTGTCATTTCACGCTCTATCTCCTGTACCCATGTGGCTGATGTTGCCACATCTTCAAAGTCGAACATTCCAGTGCCTATGATTCGGTCGAGCTCCACCTCAGCATAATCACATTCTATTATCTGCGCCCTGGGTTGCAATGATGTAATGATTTTGCGCACGCGCTCCAGTTCCTCGGGGTTTACCTCCGACACCTTATTTAATAATACAATGTTGCAGAACTCTATTTGCTCTATCAGCAGGTTCTCGATATCGTCCTCCTCTAAAGTGGTGCTCTGTAGCTTCTCGCCACATTGGAACTCGCTCTGCATGCGCAGTGCATCAACCACGGTTACAATGGCGTCAAGACGTGCCACACCGTGTTCTGTGTATTGTGGACCGAGCGTCGGTATGCCGCAGATGGTCTGCGCTATCGGTGCCGGTTCGCAGATGCCGCTTGCCTCAATCACAATATAGTCGAAACGCTCCAGTTTCAGTATGTCGTTGATTTGCTCCACAAGATCCATTTTCAGCGTGCAGCAGATGCAGCCGTTCTGCAGTGCCACCAGACTGTCGTCCTTCTGACCCACCACGCCGCCTTTCTGTATCAGGTCGGCATCGATGTTCACCTCGCCGATGTCGTTTACTATCACTGCAAACTTTATGCCTCGTTCGTTGCTTAGAATATGGTTTACCAATGTTGTCTTGCCGCTGCCCAGGTATCCTGTAAGCAGCAGCACAGGTGTCTCTTTTATCTGCATACTAATTCTTTATTTTAGTTATGCAAAATTACTAATAAGTGAGCACAAAATAGAATATAAAATGAAATTTTAATATTTTTTATGCCGAGATGCTGCGTAACTTATAAAAACTTACTGTAACTTTGCAACCAAAATTTAAGTAAATATGCGCGGATTGAAAATTATAATATGTATGGCATTAGCCATCACATTGTTGGCTGGCTGTGGAGGCAAAAACAACAAGAATGCAAGTGCCGACGAGTCGGGAATAGTGGAATATCACGAGAATGCTCCAGGCGACTCAACGCTCTACGGACTGGCTTGCGACGGTTGCAACGACTCGATGGTGGTGATACTGCCATACGCCGGAGGCAACCCCGACACTTTCGACATAGTGAGAGCCACCCGCCGCAACATGATTTACGGACAGCCGAGAATCGGTTGCCGCATGGCGCTGAACATAAATCCTAAAAACCGCAGGGAAGCATGGCAGGTGATTGTGCTCGATGACATTGAGCAGCAATGGAGCATTAAGGTGATGCCGGAGATTATTGGAGAACAGCCCGACTCAGTGGTGAAACAGCTGATGGTGCCACATGAATACAGCTATCTGCTGAAAAGCAACAATCAGATGCGCACAATGGGAAATATCCGTCCCTCTGACACCTCAGATGAGCAGAAGCCAGTGGAATATCCCACAATAACGCAATACAACAAATGGAGCATATACAACGGTAAGTTGATACTTGCCTATGATGTGCAGAACATCATTACTGCTGACAACGATACGCTGCTGCCAAGCGTGAACGCGGTGAGCGACACTGCAGAGATTGTGTATATGACAGCCGACTCACTGGTATTGAGAATCAATAATAAGCTAAAGAAATTCTACAGGTCAGAGCAGAAATAGATTTATTTTGACAAAAGGTCTTCTGAGAATCGCGTGAAATTCACCAACTGTATCCTCGGCTTCAAATACGCAAAATTTCAGATTTGTATATCGTGCTGTTAATCAGATAGTTATAAACACGACTGCTTTCTTCTTCACAAAAAGGCATCATAAAAACGGCTTTTTTGCCCGTTTTTGGAGCAAAACGAACGTATGTTTGTTGGCAAAGTAAGTTAACTCCGTTGGCGAAGTAAGTTAACTTCGTTGGTAAAGTAAGTTAACTTCGTTGGCAAAGTCACCTATCTTCGTGAAAAATTCTATTTGTTTTTGTGTGGAATGGCATTAAACTGACATTCCATTTTCTATTTCAAGAAAAAATTAGGCGGTTATTTTTCAGAATTATATTTACATGCAGTAGTATTATGCAGATGCTTTTCGGCAAAATAAAGCATAATCATTTTGTAAAAAAAGTTAAGTGAACCATTATGGACTTAGGTTTGACTTTTGCGGTTAGAGAAGAATGCGTACCTTTGCATAAAATAACTAAAAAACAAGAATATATGGAATGTATTAAACCTCTGCCCTGAAAATTCTCAGCCAGAATGTAACTTTGCGGAATAAAATATTATTTAATTAACTAAATTCGTGAGTATATGAGAAATTTATCATTAACACTTATCGGCCTGTTATATGTACTGATGGTACGGGCCAATGCTGACGTGCCGTTCAGCATACAAGGTATTAAAAACGGTGACAAAGTCACTGTTACAATCAGCTCCAACTCTTATCTGGAGACAATGAATGTCACGGCAGACGGCGACTATTCATTTTCGGCAGTACCCACAGGAAGACATTATGTGAAGGTGGAGGCTGCGGGCTATAATGTGCAGGACGCCAAGATGGTGAATGTAAAAGAGGACGGTTCGATAGAGCCGTTTGTGGGTGTGCAGCTTGTTGTAACTCCTATTGGGGACGAAAACACATGGACTCACTCATGGCATGAGGACGGGAGCGTCTCGGGATATACCACGACATCGTATGTCAACACTCCTCCCGTGGTGGAGTTTCTCGGCAAGAAAATAGTGCCGAGCGATGTGCCGTCACAGGCAATCCTGAAGGAGAACTATAATATTGTATTGTCGAACGACAATATGCCCTGGACACAGGAGTTTGCTTATCGTCTGCTTGAAACATTAAAAACCATTCCCAACCGTTTGGGAGAGGGCGGCAGTACAATACTGGCATTAACAAACGAAAGCATCACGGATGATATAAATGTGGAAAACATCGCGGGGGGACAAATCGTAACAATATCCAAGGACGCTTTTGTATATGCCAATCCGTTCCTTGTGACACTCGACGGTGTGCGCGGACGTTTCTTCTCAAAGCGCCTGCACCATGCTTTAGTGAAATTTGTCACAGATTTCGGACGCGACAGCTACAAGGTTGACCTTATTCTCAGTGAGCGTTTCGGGTGTTCTATCAATATTCCTGACATAGCTTCGCTTACGGGAGAGGACGCAGCAAACTTCCAGTCGTTCTATCCATCAGAGTTGACGGCTATCATAAACATGCTTGAGGAATTGCCCGAGGGTTTCCACAAGACAGCCCAGCTGAAATATCTTGTGCGCCGGCAGGATGGACACCGCAACCCAAGATATCCTGAGGCCGCAGCCGTATCATGGTGTATGGAAAACGGCTACATAGAGTTCATCAATGCGCCCCATCTTGGTGTCAGTGCCTTTGGCGGAAACAATGAGCAGTTTGACACACAGCGGTTGATTCTGCATGAAAAGACACATTTCCTGTGGGCATTTGCTTTTTCAGACGAGATAAAGAACGACTGGGCTGAGATTGGCGGGTGGTATAGAGACCCTAATGCCGGTGACGACCCTGATGCAGGATGGAGCACCACCAAAACAACTGAATTCGTGTCGGCATACGCCCATGCACACAATCCTAATGAAGACATGGCAGAGTCTGTTGCTTTTTACCTTAAAGACCCGGAAGCATTGCGGTCACGTTCATTGCCAAAGTATGAATTCATAAGAGACCGTATAATGCACGGAACACGCTATATATCCCATATTCCTGACCATCTTACTTTTGAGGTTCTCAACTTATGGCCCGACTATGACTATCCGGGAAAGATAAAGAGCGTGAACATCACTGTCACAGGTGCTCCAGAGGAGGATAAACAGCTCACGTTCGATATAGAGCTTAATCACACTGAAGGTTTTGACGACGGTGCTTCAAGTGCCTTTACAAGAATCATGAGCCCTACGTTTATAGATGAGGAAGGAAATAAGAAGGGTACTTACCTTGATTTATGGTTTGGCCCAGTAGACGGCAACCCATGGCATTTGCGTGGAACTGCAACGATAAGCAAATATAGCAAAGCTGGATATTGGGTTCCAGGAGATATCACAGTGAGTGACGCTGTTGGTAATGCACGGTATGAGGGGCGTAACGACTGTATAACCAACATCTATGTGAACAACCCTCTTGAGGATTTAATATCGCCTGTTTACGAGAAAGGTAGTTTGAGATATGAACTGAAGGACGTTGAGATTGACGGTCATCATGAGCAGCTGCTGTCTGTTAAGTTTAACGCCTACGATAACATAGGTATAAATGGTGTATATGGAGGCTTATATACGGGAGTGGCCTCAAACCACATGCCTGGCTGGAACACGATAGTTGACAAAGAGAATAAGACCATTGAGATTCAATATAGGATAAGGGATTACTTTTATACAACAGATTACTATATTTCCCATATATCCATTACAGACATCGGAGGATTGGAAAGAGACGTCCGTTTCTCAAATGACCCTAAGCATGAGCCGGTGCAGAAAATTCATATTACTACACCTAATCCCGATTATGAGCATGCAGAGGTTGACCTAAACAGAATATATGTTCATGCAGAGCCTACCCACCCCGAGGCACCAGATGGAGAGACAAAGGTTGATATTACGTTCTATGCCCGTGATAATATTTCGGGATTAGCAACTACAGGAATTTCATTACGTGACCCACAGGGATTGATGCATTTTTATTGGGGAACTAATGGACCAAGTGATGCCTCAGGATATTTTGACGGCGACCCGACCGCATGGAGAAAATATAACACGACCATAATACTGCCGCAAGGCTCAGCACCGGGAATATGGGGCGTTGGAGAGATGAACCTTCGTGATTTGGCATTTAATGATTTCACCTACAACTTCGTGGAGACCCTTATTTTCGAACCGGACGATTCAGATACAGACTATGTTCTTTTCGCCAACCTTGACGACAACGACATGCTTAATCTCAGCCTGACATCGGAAACACTCAACGGATATGGATATACTTACCGTATTATCAGCGATGAGAACGGACAGGAGTTAAACGGAAGCCTCACAGCGGAACAACGCGCAAAGACACGAAGTGCTGCCCATTACGACAAGAGCGTCGACATATCTTCACTGCCCGACGGAAAGATTATCGTGATAATAAACGTGGTGGATGCCGACAATAAGGTTATGGCTGTACGCTCACAGTCGCTTGTGAAGTCATCCAGCCCTACCGGTATAGAAAGCAGGATAGACAAGACTAACGGAAACGTGACATCAATCACATATTATGATGCTATGGGACGCAAACTTAATGCACCGTCAAAGGGGCTGAACATCGTAAAAGTGATGTATGAGAACGGAACCGTAAAGACAATGAAGGTGAATTCTGCTGATTAACTTGTTGGATACATTCTTATAAAAGCAAAAAAATGCTCAGCCGCGGAAATCTGCGGCTGAGCAATTTTTTATAAATTTATCTCCCAGTCTGTGATGGTTTTCTCCTTTGTGCTGAAGTTTATGCCAACCTTCACCACGGGCAGCTTATGCAGCGCAAACCGTGCGGGATAGTCCTTCAGGTTTATCTGACTCATTGCCTTGGCAGCACTCTGGTTAATCTTCAGCTCAATGACGTAGAGCCTCGTCGCAGTGCGCATCACCATATCAACACGACCTGTGGCGGTGCGTACCTCCACATCGGCAAATTGCCCCAACAGAGAGAAGATGACATAGAGCATCTGCTGGTAGTGTCCCTCGTAATCAGTATTGTCGCATTCGGGCACGGTGAGCAGGAAGGTCTTAAGCAGCTGCAGCATTCCCTCCATGTCATCGCGGTACAGGGCACGCGCCATGTTCACAATCGTGGTGGTTGCAAGCAGCGTGTTGGGAGTGACGTATGAGGGTATGAGGCTCCTCATCAGTCCAAGTCTCACCTCGTTGTTGGGGATGTCGAGCCTGTAGATTTCAAACATCGGGTCATAATCCTTTATCGTGATATATCCGCTCTGATAAAGCAGCGGAATAATACTTGTCATGCGCTCTGTAGGGGCGTCAAACTCAGATGCAACAGCCTCCATTCCACCTATGCACGAAGGCACAACCTCATATTTGCGTAGCATCTCTATAAGATAAGTGGGAGTGCCACTGCCAAACCAATAGTCCCTTATCTTTCCGTCCATAAAGGCATTGAGAAGACTAAACGGATTAAACACGTCTGGCGACGGCCATGTGAAATGATAGCCGTCATACTTGTCGGTAAGCTTGGTAATGGTCTCCTCACGGCTTAATTTCATTGCTGCCGCAAGATTGTCTATATAGTCGCTCATCTGCGTGAGAACCTCTTCCTTAGTTATGCCGCAGATACCGGCATAAGGCTCATCCATGCTTATGTTCTTGATATTGTTCAGCTCGCTGAATATGCTGAGCTGCGAGAACTTTGTGATTCCCGTGAGAAAGACAAACCGCAGATAAGGATCACATGCCTTAAGCGGCGAGTAGAAGTTGCGCATAACGTTGCGGAGCACAGGCAGATTCTCATCCTCGTGCATCACATCAAGCAGCGGAGCGTCATATTCGTCTATGAGCACTACAACCTTCTGTCCCGTCTGCTCGCAGGCACGCATAATGAGACTCTTAAGCCTGTCGTTGATTTTTCCGGCACCTTCTGCCCTGCCGTATATTTTTTCATATTCGCAAAGCTGGTAATTGAGCATACTCTCCAGCTGCTCCTTGTCCACATGCTTTGCCGTGCTCATGTCGAAGTGTAGCACAGGATACTGTGTCCACTCCTTTTCCAGCTTTTCAATAGCCAGTCCCTTGAACAGTTCCTTTTGTCCTTCGAAATAACTGTGGAGCGTGGATGTAAGCAGTGACTTGCCGAACCGGCGGGGACGGCTCAGGAAAAAATATTGGTTTGATGACGAAACCATTCTGTGGATATATTCCGTCTTGTCGATATAGAGATAGCCATTCTCGATAATCTTCGAAAATGTCTGTATGCCCACAGGGCACTGTTTTAAATGCTTCTGCTCCATAGCTTTTATACGTTTTTACCTTTCTTTTTGCAAAGTTACGAATAAGCGAGCACAAAACAAAATATAAAATAAAATTTTAATATTTTTTTTGTCGAGCGAGAGTAACTTCTACAAAGTTACGAACCAACGGTCGACGAAGTCAATAAGCGAGCACAAAACAAAATATAGAATAAAATTTTAATATTTTTTGTCGAGCGAGAGTAACTTTATAACAGCTCAGGTGTGTTTTTTAATTTACCACAGAGATTGCGGAGTTTTTTTGTTTTATTTGCGTTGTTGTATGCTCACAGAGTTAAATGCCGGTCGGCATTTTTGAGCCACAGAGTCTTGGCGGCTGATGGCTCTGTGTCTCCTGATGCCTTTAGGCGTCACACTCTGGGTCGTCAGAATAATATTGCATAAAAAAACTCAGTGGCTCCGTGGCTCTGTGGTTTTAAATAATATAGAGTAGATACAGAACGTTAATTGCACTACATGAATAAAAAAAGTTAAATGAACCATTATGGACTTAGGTTTGACTTTTACGGTTAAGGAAGATTACGTACCTTTGCATAAAATAATAACTAAAAAACGAAAATATATGGAAAAACTGAAGCCTCTGCCCCGAAAATTCATATCCGGCAAGTAACTTTGCATTATCCTTGCATCATGCAATATATTAATATAGTAGGTGACAGCTTGGGCATGAAAGAGTAGCGGAGAGTGTGAAACAAAAAAATAATAGTGAAACAGCAAAAAGTTCGTCCGTTATGATTGGTATTTCGAAATTTATTCGTATTTTTGCAGACGTTAAGGCAAACTGCCGCTACTGGCAGTCTGTCGCGACAAAGACATTGCGGATAAAGAAAGAGACGTTGTCTTCTTTTCGGGACTCGGATAAAACCGCCAAAACTTTATCAGAAACACCCGGAGAACAGAAGAGCAGACGTTCGTACCTTCATATCAAGGTGCGGACTTTTTGCCACGCTGTTGGGTGTTTGGGTTCTTGGCGGTACCTATCGAGTCACAGAAGCAAAAAGTTTCCGTGCCTTTTTCCGTATAAAACTAAATACTACATGCAACCAATGACAGAAAGAATACTACTGCTCCTCCTCACCGTTGTAATGACGGCAGGGGCGCAAACAAAACCAAAAACAATGGCAACAAACTACTATTGCGAGTATTGCGGACACAAATTCCATGATGTCCGCCAGCTTACATCAGCCACCTGCTCGCGTCACCCCGACGGCAGTCACCGCGGCTACCACAAATTGTATGAGGGCAGAGAGAAAAGCACCTATCTCTGCAAGTACTGCGGACATAAATTCAACTCCATCATGCTGATGGTGGGCGGCACCTGTGCGCATCATCCCAAAGGAATGAACAAGGGCTATCATGCCCCGGCGCTGTAGAACAGCAAATGTAATACTAACTTAAAATAAATCTTATCTTATGAATGAAATTAAAATTTATCAAAAAATAAAAGAGTTGGCAGAAAAGCTGAACCGCAGTGGAATGACGCTTACCCGTACCGATTTAGCTTATGAGATAAAGGAGTTAGGGGTGAAAGACGACTCTTTGTCTGTGAGTGAATGGGTGTGGAAGACATACATACATTATAAAAAGGATGGAAAGATACGCACAGCTTTTGTAAATAATGAAAAAAGACGTTATATCGTAGATGAGTATAGTGTATATTCTTTGACAGAGCAGGGCAATGTGGAAGATTTGTCAAAGACTCTTGATAAATTATTGACCGAGGGTGACAGCGCATTACGCACATTGGAAAACTGCATTTCGGCTGCTTTGAGTAATGAGGCGGTTGCAAAGAGTGCCGGAGGATTAATGGCTACAGTCACAGGCACGAAGGGAGTAGTAGATGTGCAGGCTAAAGCTGCATCTGTGTTTGAGAGATATACTCAGATGGTGAACGCATACGATACAGCAAAGGGAGATGTGAAAGCCATTATTGGAGACTTTGTAAGTTTGCGAAATTATGTAAGTGAGATTTATTGCAAATATGTGCTTGCACTGACTGATGTGTTTGGAGATTCCATCAAGGCGGTTTCTCCCAATTTGTTCGATTTTGACTCTATCCAATATCTTGATGTGCAAACTATGTTGAGAAATGTACAGCTGGAATATAATCAGGTGATGGACAGATGCGGAGAGCTGATGAGCTCCATATCAGACAGTTTTTCAAACAGTCTGAACGCCTCGTCGGGCATTTACCGTCAAACTGGCAATAAGAAAGTGGGATTAATGATGGCTGGTATCGAGATGATTAACCATTATATGAATGCCGCACAGAAAACCAATGAGCTGCGCGGACAGTTGGTCTCATTAGAAAATAATGTAAGACATGACGCCACGCAGATAAAGGGCGATATGGAACGGTTGATGCTTATATATAAAGGTATGAACGACTTGCACATTCCTCGGGCTGAGGCATTCTACAAATACAGCAGGCAAGTGTTGGAAAGTGATTTCAGCCAACTGATGGAGTCGCTTTACAACACACCGGAACTGTCGGCATTGATGCATGAACGGGAGAGCCTGCTTGAACAGTATAAGGAACTGAACAGAGCTATCGCTGATTCTCAGCTCAATATAGAATATTATACCTCGCACATCGCAGAATGCGAAACTTTGATTAAGAGCATGGAGCCACGATATATGGAAGCAAAGGAGAGCAAACCCTCAAAGCCTTTCTTCCTGCTCAACATAATAACCCTCGGTTCATCATCAAAGAAATATAACCGTGAAATTTCCGAATGGTATCACAGTTGCCAGCCTGTAATAAAACAATATGAAGACTTCAAGGTGGACGTGAATTTGGATAGGAATGACTTGGCCATACACCAAAAGGCATACGACGAATGCAGCAGCAAGCTGAAAGAGATAAGCATGAAGCTGAAACGTTCAAGCCGCAGCATGATGCAGGCAATAAATGTGGACACAAAGACCAAAAGACAGATTGCTGGTCAGCTGGACACTCTTATAAAGTTGTTGCGTGTGGCAAAGGAAATCATCGGAACAAAGCTTGACGAAAGGCAAACCAAGGTGGTTGCCATTAAGGACTACCGTAATGAGAAACTTCCTGCAGAGATAACAAAAAACATACAGACACTGTCGCAGTCATTAGGCAACATACAGGTTGATTTATCGTTTGCAAAACGTTCTCTGGACATGATGGGTGACGGAGAAGCCGGGCAATATGCAGAGGCTGACTTGCATACTGTTACGCAGGCTCAAAATGAAGTGATACAGAATGCCGTAGCCATTTTTGACTTTTGGACAGCCTTACAAGCCAAGAGAGCCGAAAGCCGTATGACGGCGGCAAAATATGATGCCGAGCTGAAGAAACTGCAGAACCAGTTGCAGCATGACATGCAGGCAATAGACAACAAGAGCGCCATATTGCGTGAGGCTCTGAAGCGGATAAACACAAGCCGTGGCGACCAGCAGCAGTTGCGCGAAGGCTTATTGGCATTGACTGACAGGCACAACGATTTTACCGACCAGGAATGGGAAGAGTTTTTCAACGGAACAAAAACAATAGAAATATAAAAAGAAAGCTATGGAAGAATTTCAAAGCAGCAGAAGGCGACAGGCTCAAGAAGACTTGGGACTGACCACACAAAAAGAACAGAATGCGATAAACCGTTCTCTTGAAAAAGAAGAGCGGAGAAAAGCAAAGAAAGAAGCCCGACGGTGGGAAATAATGGACTCGTCGTCCTATCAGCTGGCGCACGGAATAGCCAAATGTATGGATAAATACTTCTTGGATCCTATTCTTGGTTTCTTTCTTCCCGGCATTGGAGATGCATTAACATCAGTATTGGTGGCTCCATTCATATATGTCAGTGCAGTCAAGATTCGCAGCCTGTCACTCACATTGGCAGTGATATTCAACACCTTAGTTGATGTCTTGTTGGGAATGATACCGTTCTTTATCGGCGATATTGTCGATATCTTCAACAGGTCTTATCTAAAGAACGCCCGCCTGATTGACGGTTTTGTAAACGACGATAAAGCCGTTATAGAAGAGGTGAACCGAAAAGCCGTTTGGATGGGTATATTGATAGCCATTCTTTGCTATTTGATTTACCTTATGGTGCAGCTTGTCATAAAAGTTGGCGAATGGATAGGCTCTGCATGGGACTCTGTAATGGGAATGTTTTAAAATAAAAACTTTAACTATAAACAACTTACTATGTCAAAAGTATTTCAAATTACTCCTAAACGCACAAAGCGTACTAACGGGACAGTACTTACCCCAGAAATGGTGGTAACGGTAACAACTCAATCGCACACCACAACTCCATTCTATAATGGAGCAAAGGAAGTGCAGGAAGCATATATGCGACTGTATGCCTTCGATTACAAGAAGGCATGCTGCTCGGCTAATGATTTTGAATTTAAGAAGTTGGATTAAGAAAACAATAAGTTTCTGTAAAAATATAGTAATTTAAAATTTATAACAAATGAATAATTTAATGAAGTATCAGATTACCTTAGATAAATTATCAGAGGTGTCATCTCTACTCAATGCCGATGCTCAATCAGAGCTTAAAGCTGTGTCAAACGATTTTATAAACGAGGTACAGGAATCTCAGTATATCAAGGTTCCGCTTGTTGGTGTTTTTAGTGCTGGTAAAAGCTCGCTTCTTAATGTCTTTACACAAAAGCCTGGAATGTTACCTGTTGACACCCTGCCGGAAACGGCCGTTGCTTATGAATTGTATTATGGCGAAAATGAGTGTGTTGAACTATATCGCGATGGTTGCAAGATTGATTCTAAACCACTTGCAGATATTAAATCGCTTGTTACAAGTCCTGGTGATATTGCTAAGGTTTACTGTACAAGTGAGCCTATCAAAGCATTACAGACTAAGGGCATAATTCTTGTTGATATGCCTGGTATCGGTTCTGGTATTGAGAGGCATGATGCAGCCATATTCAACTATATCAATAGCGGTACCGCTTTTGTATTAGTTGTAGATGCAGAACAGGGTTCACTACGCGGCAGTACTCTTACATTCATGCAGGAGCTTGCTACTTACGGTCTCTACCCAGCTGTTCTTGTGTCAAAAATAGACAAGAAACCAGAAAAAGAACTTGGCGATATTATTGAGTATATCCAATATCAGCTAACACAGACTGGCAACAGCAATCCGTTTGTTTCAACGGTTTGTGCTGTTAATAACAATATTGACGGTCTTGTAACTTATCTTGAGACACTTAATGCAGAGACTTTAGTTGCTGAAAAATATGGAAAGAAGCTCAAAGCTATCATCAATTCTGTGATTGATCAATTGAAAATTAGAGTGGATTTGCGCACGAAAGACATAGCCGATGCAGATGAGAAACTAAAGGAGATAGAAGAAGAGATAGAAAATGTAAAAGCAGAACTGCCACAAGACAACAGCACAGCCGATACTCCAGAAAAATCCACTCAGGATATCCTTGACAATGTACGTGCAGCTCTTGAAGCCAAAGCAGATGACATCGCTCAAATGGTAATGAATAGAGAAGATAAAGATTCAATTATGTCTGCAATTGTCAGCATTGTCCGTTCAGAGATAATATCTTCTATGAAAGATGAAAGTGAGCAATATTCTATGGCTTTAAGTGCATCTGTTCAGGAGGCCGTGAAAAATTTAGCTACAATAGAAATCAGCAAGGATTTCATTAGCAATTGGGATGACCTTCTTGCTACGGTATCAGGCGTAATACTCAAATTCGTTAAAGCTGGAGGTATCTGGGCAAAAATAGCCTCATATATCCTTCCTGTGTTACCAAACATTTTAAATTGGCTGTTTGGTAAGAGTGATAGCGATGTCTTGGCAGAAATACGCGAAAAAGTGTTATCTAAATGTATCGACCCAATAATTAGAGACTTACGACCCACCATCTATAAAATGACTGTTGATAATCAAAAGAGAATTCAGGAGAAAATTCAGGCTGAACTTGTATCAAAGATGGAGAAAGTTAAAGAAGGACTTCGTGAAAAAATGGCTGATGCTAATAAATCTAAAGAAGAAGTGCAGTCTGAGCTCAATGTATTGGGCGATGCAATTAATAAACTTAACATTCTTGTTGAGAGCATTTAAATCGCAATTTAAAACAAACGAGAGTAGGAATTAAAAGCGTCCCTACCTCTCTTAAAACTTAACTGATATGACACTGGTTAAAAAAACAAATTCAAAAAATGCTTCATCTACATCAAAAAAGCAGATAATAAAGGTAAATCCTTATGAGAATGCTGAAAATGTTATGAGCATTATGGCGAGTATATGCTCGGCCAAACCGTCTACAGACATAGACTTATTTTGGGAAATCATTGATGATGCCTTTGATAAAGTTGTGCATGGGAAATCCTTATCTGAATATATTCAAGAAAATCGCTATAATCTATATAACAAAGACTTCAACTATGATTTGAAATCATTTTGTCGTGAGTTAGCTGTAAATCTTGAAACTCGCGAGAATACGCAGCATACGCAAATTGTTGTTGCTGGTGGATTCTCTTCTGGAAAGTCTTCTTTCTTAAATAGGCTTACCGATTGTGCTACTCTTCTTCCAACTGGAGTTGAACCAGTCTCTGTAGTTAAAACATATTTATATTGTTCTCGGAATACTAATTCAATATCAGTAAAGGGCGTTAATCACAAAAATGCGGTTGTAAATTTAAATACAAACGTGTTACAAGCTATCCAACACGCAAAAAAATCAAATGTATATCTCGCTTCCGTTCTTGACAAATTGTTTATAGAAATACCATCAAAAAAATTAGATGGACTTGTTTTTATTGATACCCCAGGATATAATAATTCTGATAAAGCAAATCAGTCTAACGGTAAAACCGATAAAGAAACTGCACTTGAAGCTTTGAGCGAAGGTAATATCTTATTTTGGTTGGTAGATTGTGAACGTGGCACAACAGTATCAAATGATATTGAATTTATCAAACAGTTTGATGGCAAAAAAGTTATCATTTTTAATAAGGCCGACAAAAAGGGATATAAGGAATGTGTGAAAATCGTAGATGAAGCGGCTAAAACGCTATATAAAGAGTTTCACAAAGAAGAAATCATTGATATAATTGCTTTTTCAACTCTTGAAAATAAAATCTATTGTTCAAAAAATAATAAAACTTTAAGTGATATTATTGATGAAGCAAAGAAATGTGGCAATGGCGTTAGTGAAATGGAATCATTGATGGAGCTTATTCGAATGTTGTTTGATGATGAAATTGCAGCCTGCCAGAATACTATAAAAGAAATTGAAGAAAACTACCAAAAGGATTTAGAGAGAAAAAATGAAAATTATGAATTTTATCGCAATGCTAAAGATTATAAAGATTCAATAATTGACGAACTTCGAGAAACCCTCATTGAAAATTACAATGAAGTTATGAATGCTGCTGATAAATTGTGTGAATCTTCGAAATATGCTCTTGATTCTTTTGCCACATTCTATGATGGTGTCTTAAATTTTGAGAATAATGACCATTGGGGCAGTTCTAATATTCTGACATCTGCCATTAATAAAGCGGACAAAGCGTATGATAGAGCCATAAATAAGCATAATGCAATAGATTACCAATATTATAATGAAGATTATCGAAAATCTATCTTAGATAAAATTATCGATGAAGAAGATTATATTGTTGCTACCGCAAAAAACATGTATGATGATGCTTGTGAAAATTGTAAGAATGCTTTGCAAAGGAAAACGCAGGAAGAGACCATGATTACAGACATGCAAGAATATCGACGTACTTTTATGGCAGCATTGGAAATGGGCATTGGTCAATATAAAAAGAATCACAGAGCTGTAAATATTGACAAGGAAGATAGCGTTGTACCAAACGTTTTTGATTGTATAAAAAAGGATGATTATAAACTTTTCCTCCATAGTTTTGAGAATGGTGTCGATCTTAGTGTATGTAATCCTGAAGGATACAATCCTCTTACATTTGCAGTGAAATCTGGTAATAATATAATGGTTCAATTTATGCTCGACCATGATGCAGATCCGTCAATCAAAGATAAGAGGGGATATAATGCATTCCATACGGCAGTTGAAAACCAATTTCGTGATATATGCAAAATACTTTTAGATATAGATCCTGAGCTCATTGATACAAAAACTGCAACAGGAGAAACTATTGAAGAATTGGCAAGAAAAAATCCATTTACAAAATGGATAGAACAAGAAATAGATAATGCTTTTTAATTATGGATAGAGAACAACTTATAACTATAATACAGAAATCCACGTCTAAGCTGGATTACCTTAAAGCCATCGATTATGATGGGCTTAAAGAAAAAATAACAGAACTGGAGAGTATTTTCAATGAATTTAAAGAAGGAGGTGAAAGTTTGCTTTCTAAAGATAATATCCTTCAAATAGGTATTGTCGGTCAGGTGAAAGCTGGTAAATCATCTTTTCTTAATTCTTTATTATTCGAAGGAGAAAGCGTTTTGCCTAAAGCATCTACACCGATGACTGCAGGACTTACGATTATTGAATACTCAGATAAAAATGTTTTTGAAGTTGAATATTTTAATGAACAAGACTGGACAATATTCGTAAATCAAGACGAAGAATATAATAAGCGCGAACAAGAGGTACGTGAAAAGAATCCAGGAGCACCAGAAAATATCATCAAGAAAGAAATAGAGAACAGAACATCAGAAAAGATTCGTTCTGCTCATGAAATGGTATCCACCTGTAGTTCAAAAGCGCTACAAAAAATAGGGCAGAAGAATGATTCTAAAGAATTCTTTGACATTGAAGATTTACAAAACGTACTTGAACAATATGTAGGTGCCAATGGAGAATATACTTCTGTGGTTAAGAGTCTTTATATCAAAATGAATGACGAAAGGCTTCAAGGAGTGAGGATTGTTGATACTCCTGGAGTTAACGACCCTGTTGTGTCGCGTGAAAACAGAACCCGTACATTCTTGCACTCTTGTCATGGTGTATTCTTGCTGAGTTCATCAACAGATTTTCTTGGAAGTGGAGATGTCTGTTTCCTAAATTCCCGTATCGGTGGTTCTGGTATAGGAACTGTTGTACTTCTTGCAAGTAAATTTGATTCAGTTCTCCAAGACATAGGTGCAGAACGTGAAATGAAGCAAGAAGAACGTGGAGATTTGGTTGATACTGCGGAAATGCAGACAAAAAAATTCAAAAGAAGATTACGTGAACTCTCTGACACAATTGATGAACAGTTGCGTGGAAAAATAAAACTTGATACAACTGCTGGTATTGGATATTCAATTTCGCATAAACCATCAAACAAATGGGATGATGTGGAGAAACAAGTGGTACAACAAATGAAGCGGTACTACCCTGACTATTTTTCTACAGATGCGGATATCAGGGAATCATTTGAGGGATTGGCAAATATTAGTGATATTAAGGAAAAATATCTTGATGGTGTCTTTATGAATAATAAGGAGGCTATTATAGCAGAAAAAATTAAAGATTTCTTTGTTAAAAATCGCCAAGAAATAGCTTCTGTAATTGATCGTATCCTCAATGAATTTAAAAATCGTAAGGAACAATTAAATGAGATTACAATTGCTGAGATAAAAAAACAAAGGGAATTGCAGGAAAAATTGTTTAACGGATTAAAGTCTACTTTTGCTAATATTTTTAATGCTTTTGGTCGAAATCTCCAAAATGAAGTTAAGCACATTGCAAACAATGTGCGTTTCAATGAAATAAGAACAATTCCAGCAGAAGTAACAACAGACCCAATTACATATAAAGGATGGCTGTGGGGACATAATACAAAAGAATTCTCATTTGATTATGTCAACACTCATGCTTTGGGGACACAAATTAGAGAGGCTGTTGAAGAATACAGTAAATCTTGGAATGTTGAATGGCAGAAATTGTTCGAAAAATCCCGCGCCGAAATGTCTGAAAAATTAAATACGGCTATAAGTGATTTTGAAATACAAATTATGAGTACTGCATTTAATGATACTTATTATCGTAATTTGATAGACAGAGTACTTGACGAATTGCGTGATAATAAGGAACTTGCCATAGGAAACATAATATCTGATTATCAAAGACAAGGTGATAATATTGCAAATAAGCAATTCTACCCATCAGGAACAGATGATTTGCAAGAAGAGCAAGTGGCATCTTATCTTGCAAAACAGTTCAGAGAACATAACTTAGATCTCATAAATCAATTCCGTATTCTTACGGATTCAATTAAAGAAGATGTTAAAAAAGAAGTAAATAAAAATTTACAAGGTTCTCTTAATGTTATTGATGGTATGAAAACTTCGTTTGCAAATAATCTTAAAAAAGAAGGAGAAGCATACCTTTCTAGTCTCGAAAAAGATATGGCAGAAAAAACTGTTGTACTCAAACAAATCGAGAATATAATAACAAGTTTATCAGAATTGTCAACTTTATACAAATAAAAACATGAAAGAACAAATAAGATATATCAATCAATCGATTGATGAAAAGAGAAATCGCTTGAAAGAAAAGGTTGATATATATTTTGCAACTATCCCTTCAATATCTGTTCCACAAATAAATCAACAAAAAAAAGGGGGAAAAAAACAAGTGCCACCTATATCATATTTGCTATATGGAGTTGCAGGACTATCCGCTATAGGAGCAATCACTTCAGATTCAAAATTTATGTGTTTGGGATTGGCTGCAATAAGTGTATTGGGAGGATATAAATTATCTCAAGTAGGCAATGCTGACACCTCCATTCAAACTGTTGCTGTAGATACGATAGGTTCTTTGAAAAATGAAGTTGTTTCAAAGGTTCTTGATTCTGTAAAAAGAACTACAAAAGAATGGGAAGATTTCATGGAATCAAAACAGAAAGAAATACAAACGGTGCTTGCTACTTCTTCAGAAAATGAGGAAATCAAGGATGCCATGTATTCAAAAGTTTTTATATATGAAATTATTGATATTAGCATATCCGAATTTTCAAATTTGATAAATACATCAAACAGCATTTCTGATATTAGGCAAAATTTATCTTTGTATAAAGTGAAATTGCTTTCTGCAATAGATAATGCTGCAAATAAACAGATAGCAAAATACAATTCATTAGTATTATAATTATTGTAAGACAGTATCATAACTTTATGCAAACAAATAAAATAGCACTTGTGTTAGCTGAAGGCGGAGCAAAGGGATATGCCCATATTGGTGCAATCCGCGCAATAGAGGAATCGGGAGCAGCGATTACCTCTATTGCAGGAATTTTGATGGGTGCCTTGAATGGCGGAATGTATGCTGCAGGGAAACTGTGGGAGGCGTATGAATGGTTGCGGAACATTGACAGATGAAATGTGACTTATACTAGAAAAAGTTGTCACTTTCGGAGCCCCAAAAGAAGTGACAATGAAGCACAAGACAAGAACCGAACGCGTGTATAATGAGTCTACCGGTTGGTATGAGACACGCGAAGTTG
>Ga0129317_1000780_pt1 | contig 29081 bp, 19 predicted proteins | sample Cm1ome_FD_94430 | JGI IMG/M metagenome (GOLD analysis project Ga0129317, IMG submission 94430) | Eastern black-and-white colobus group fecal microbial communities from Wisconsin, USA - Cm1105 metagenome | ecosystem: Host-associated > Mammals > Digestive system > Large intestine > Fecal | place... | reverse complement strand
TTTAGCTTTTAGCCATTAGGAAGCGGCTTCGCCGCTTTATTATCGGGCGGCGGAACGCCGCCCCTACATCAGGCTAACGGCTAATGGCTATGGGCTAACGGCTTAAATCATAATTTAGCTTTGCTAAATTATGATTTTACACAGCAATGAAAAAATCCCCGAAGCATTTAAGCTTCGGGGACGCTTTTATATATCCGCGTGTTTCTTTATGCGCTCTGTGATGACAAGTGCAAGTATCAGCTTCACAACATCTCCCGGGATATAGGGAAGTACGCAAAGCTCCATGGCGTGGATGAATGTCATGTCACTGCCCGACTTGGTATAGCCGAATACGAACCAGATAGTGCCGAAGGTGTAGCACAGGATAAGTCCGACCACCATGAGAGACACCCTTACGGGAAGGCTCTTGCCGAGGAGCTTGGTGCCGCCCCAGTATACCAGCGCCATCAGGACAAATCCCAATATATAGCCGCCTGTGGGACCCGTTATGACTCCTGCGCCGCTCTGCATCTTCGAGAATATCGGAAGTCCGATACAGCCAAGTAGTATGTATACCAGTACGGAGAAAAGTCCGTTTCTGCCGCCGATAATGTTCAGCGCACAGAATACCGCGAATGTCTGGAGGGTAAGTGATATCTCTCCTATGGGTATTGAGATTATGGAGCAGACTGCGATAAGTGCCGTGAACATGGCAGTGAGTACAAGCTCCTTTGTGGTGAATGGTCTATGTGGTTCCTTTGCGGAAACAGTGCTGTTCATAGTTCATAGCTCCTTTCTGGATATGTACTATTATAGCACGGGAGAATTGCTTTGTCAACCACTGTATTGCATCAGGTTGACACTATGCTTCGCTTTTTTCGGTGCGAGTATTTTTCTCTCGGTATAATGCTTTACTGTGATTTATGAGTTATAAGTGGTGAGCCATCGCAGCTCTTTTCGCGGAAAAGGTTTTCAAAGCAGAAGCATTTTCGCCGCACCTCTTGCCTTTTTTAAAATAGTATGTTATAATTAAAAAAGTATATTTTGTGAGGTGTTTATCGACATAATGAAAACCAGTGAATTCCGCGAGGTATCCGACCCGGAACGCTTCAAGGCTGATCCCGATGAGGGACTTTCCGCCTCTCAGGTCAGACAGCGTATCGCTGAGGGACTCGACAACAAGCCTGTTGAGTCGCCCTCAAAAACGGTGAAGGAAATTCTCGCTGACAATATCTTTACCTACTTCAACCTTATATTTGTTATCCTCTCTGTACTCCTCATTGTGGTAGGCTCATACAGAGACCTGACATTCATGCCTGTTATCATTGCCAATGCTCTCATCGGTATCATTCAGGAGCTTCGTTCAAAGTCTGTTCTGGACAAGATAACGGTGCTCAACGCTCCCGTAAGTACTGCGGTCCGCGACGGGCAGGTCATAAGTGTCCCCTCAAAGGAGCTTGTGCTGGATGATATCGTTATATTCAAGGCAGGAAACCAGATATGCGCAGATGCCATCGTGGTGGACGGAAACGTCTCCGTAAACGAGTCGCTGCTGACAGGTGAGTCCGATGAGATTACGAAGAAGTCCGGGGATACTCTCATGTCGGGAAGCTATATAGTTTCGGGAAGCTGCCGCGCAAGGCTTGAAAAGGTGGGCAGACATTCCTACATCTCAAGACTGACACTTCAGGCTAAGAAGTCCAAGAAGGGCGAGCAGTCCGAGATGATACGCTCGCTCAACAAGATAGTCAAGTTTGCAGGCGTGGCTATAATCCCTATCGGCATTATCCTTTTCTATCAGGCTTACTATGTGAATCACTACCACGTCAAGGACAGCGTTCAGTCAATGGTCGCGGCTGTCATAGGCATGATACCCGAGGGACTGTTCCTACTCGCTAGTGTTTCTCTTGTTATCAGCGCAATGAAGCTTGCCATAAACAAGGTACTCGTTCACGACATGAAATGTATCGAGACCCTTGCCCGTGTAGATGTGCTCTGTGTGGACAAGACAGGTACTATCACACAGAATGAGATGACTGTTGCGGATGTTGTATCAGCTTCCGATGAGTATGCGGACGATATGATACAGGGACTGCTCAGTGACTTTGCCGCCGCACAGGAGTCCGATAACCAGACCATGACTGCCATGAAGGGACATTTTCACCGTCCCGCAGGAAGAACTGCCATATCCACTACGGGCTTTTCCTCCGAGTTCAAGTACAGCAGCGTTACATTCGAGCGCGATGCCTTTGTTCTCGGCGCTCCCGAGTTTGTCCTCAAGGACGATATCAGGGAGTTCAAGAGCGTTATCGACAGCTACAGCCGCAAGGGCTACCGAGTTCTTGTTTTCGGCAGATACAGAGGCATACCCGACGGAAAGGCGCTTACTGCTCCCGTTGAGCCTGTGTGCTTCGTGATGATGTCCAATCCTATCCGTGAGAATGCTCCCGAGACCTTCAAATACTTCGCCGAGCAGGGCGTGGAGATAAAGGTTATCTCGGGCGATAACCCCGTGACCGTTTCTGAGGTCGCCAAGCAGGCAGGCATCAGGAATGCAGGGGCGTATGTTGACGCTACCACCCTCACCACCGATGACGCCATCAAGGACGCTGTAAGGAAGTATACCGTATTCGGACGAGTTACTCCCGAACAGAAGCGAAAGTTCGTAAGGGCTCTCAAAAAGGCAGGTAAGACCGTTGCCATGACGGGCGACGGCGTAAACGATGTTCTTGCTCTCAAGGACGCGGACTGCTCCGTGGCTATGGCTTCGGGAAGCGATGTTGCCGCTCAGGCTGCACAGCTGGTGCTCCTTGAGTCGGACTTCTCCAAGATGCCCGACGTTGTTGCCGAGGGACGCAAGGTGGTAAACAACCTTGAGCGCTCGGGAAGCCTTTTCATCGTTAAGAATATCTTCTCGCTGATAATCGCTATACTGTCCATCTGCTTCGGTATGAAGTATCCTCTCATGCCCTCGCAGATATCACTCATAAGCGTTTTCACTATCGGACTTCCTGCGTTTTTCCTGTCATTCATGCCCAACCGTGACCTTATCCGCGGAAGATTTATCACCAATATCCTGCTGAAGGCTCTCCCTGCGGCGCTGACCGATGTTCTGGTGGTAGGTGCAATGATATACTTCGGCAACATTTTCAGCGTTGCCCCGACGGATATAGCTACGGCTTCCACCATTCTCATGAGTATCGTCGGTATGATGATAGTTTACCAGATATCCAAGCCCCTTGATGTGTACAAGCTTGGTATATGGATATTCTGCGGTGTGGGACTTGCCTGCTGTATGATATTCGTCAGCAACCTGTTCGCCATCACCTCAATGTCCAACCGCTGTATCCTCCTCTGCGTGAACTTCTCTATCATCGCAGAGCCCTGTCTGAGATATATGACGCTCATAACCAAAAAGGTACAGGATTTCTTTATCAGGGATAATGCATAAAAAGAGCTCCCCGTAAGAGTAGTACTTATATAGAAGTTCATATGTAATTATTGGAGGAAAAAACCTTTCTGAGGAAAGGTTTTTCCCCGATAATTTGCTATAACATTCTATATGAGTGTAGCCCTTAGCTACGGGGAGCTTTTTTGTATAGCTTATGCAGGGACAGGAAGGCTTATTTCCTGCCGAAAAGTCCCTTTTTCTCATAGGGCTCGGAGGTGATATCCAGCACCTTGTAGCCGTCCTTCTCAACTGCTTCCCTGAGAACTGCGCTGTCAAGCTCGCTCTCGGAGATTATCTCGGTAATTCCTTTACTGTGTGAGGAGTTAACCTTTTTAGGGGAAACTGCTGCGCGTATAGCGTCGTTGACGTGTGCCTCGCACATACCGCACATCATGCCGTCAATCTTCATTATTGTTTTTACCATATTATACACTCCTTTGGGTTAGTATATGCTGACAATATTATTCTAAACCTTTTCACACTAAATGTCAAGTGGAAGTGCCAATGTTCAGCAGCCTTATGAAATGGTCACAGAATAAATCCGCAGACAGGCAAAAATTGCTCCCTTTGTCAGAAATTACGGTTTTGCATTGACTTTTTGCCAAAAATATGGTAATATATATATTGTTCAGTTACTTTTTACTATGTAAGGAGAAAATATTATGAAGAATGTGATCAAAAGAGCGGCTGCGATCCTTCTGACGTTTGCGCTTCTCTTCACAGTACAGATATGTACTCCCATCGGAAAAGTCCACGCTGCACCATACGCGGTATGGCCTACAGAGCCTAAGTACAAGAACATTACAACATACTTCAATCCACAGAGAAATATCAACGACGTTTCAGGCTATCACAATGCCATTGATATCGAGGCGGCAGGCGGAAGCAATATCTATGCCGCTTACAGCGGAGAGGTCATCTCCGCAGACTGGAAGGGCGCTTACGGTAATATGGTCATCATTTACCATGCGGATCTGGGCGTCTATACCTTCTATGCACACGCTTCTCAGCTGAATACCAGCGCAGGAGCTAAGGTCAATCAGGGTGACTTGATCGCCAAGGTGGGAAGCACAGGTGAGTCCTCGGGAAATCACCTCCACTTCGGTATCTGCAATACCCTGCTGGGGGCTTATCCCGCCCGTACATACTACGATCCGCTTACATATTTCGTTTATTCCGACAACGACGGTACCACCGTTACCACGCCCCCTGCTTCAACTGAGCCTGAGTGCTCATGTTCAGAGGAATGTGCAGGTCTTTACACTACCAAGAATGTTGTTACCTACCTCAATATAAGATCGGATCACAGCACTAATTCTTCCATTGTGGGCTCAATACCCGCAAATGCGGAGTTTACCGTTACCAAGGGTGACGGCAAGTGGGCGCACGTTGAGTACAACGGTGTCAAGGGCTACGCATCCATGGATTATATGCAGCTCAAAAAGGCAAACGAGCCCGTTGAGTCTGATATGAAGATCGAGAATGTTGCTGCTCCCGAGGGGTCAATACCCAAGGGCAAGGCTTTCTCCCTCAAGGGCGTTATCACTTCAAATCTGCCCATAACAAAGGTATACGGCGGCGTTTACTTCCGTGAGGGCGAGGCTACAAGTCAGGTGGCTGAGGCTGCTCCCAACGCTGTAAAGTATGACCTTGCGACATATTTCGACAAGAATATAGTCTTTAACGCTCTCTATGACGGAGAGTACACATATAAGATCGTTGCCGAGGATAACAGCGGCAAATCCTACGAGTTGGTGAAAACTGAGTTCACTATCGGCGAGGTAAAGCCTGCCGAGCCCGTTACAACGGAGCCGCCTGAGGATGATCCCCCTGAGGACAAGCCCAAGGGAGACCTTAACGGCGACGGTACGCTCAATGTTTCGGACGCGGTAGTGCTCCAGAGCTATCTGCTCAAGAGCTCAGAGGAATTCTCGGAGGAGCAGTACAAGGCTTCCGACATGAATGATGACGGAACAGTCGATGTATTCGACCTCATCGAGCTGAAGCAGGCTGTCGTAAAGGCAACTTCATAATGCTTAAAAGGGCAGTATCACTGCGGTGGTACTGCCTTTTAATTTTTTATAAGGAGAACAATATGAACGCAGCAAAGATCACAGACGAGATAATGAAAAGACGGAGCACCGAAAAGACATTTATGGTGGGACTGGACGGACTCGGCGGCGCAGGCAAGAGCACTGTTGCAGAGGAGGTCAGGAAGCTTCTGGCGGAAAAAGGCGTGAACGCCGAGATATTCCACATCGATGACTTCATCCACCCCAAGGCTGTCAGGTACAATGACGACTACCCTCAGTGGGAGCAGTATTACTACCTCCAGTGGAGGTACGACCACTTCCTTGAGGCTGTGGCAGGTCCCGTAAGACAGGGGAGAGAGCTTCCGCCCGTGGAGCTTTACGATAAGGACAATGACACATATTTCGTGAAAAGCATACAGATACCCGAGGGAAGCGTAGTTCTTACAGAGGGCATTTTCCTCCAGCATGAGGAGCTTGAGGGTGCCTTTGACTACATGATATATTTCGATGTTCCCGAGGAGGAAAGACTCAGGAGAGTTCTTCTCCGCGACGGCTATATCGGTGACGAAAGGGCTATCCGTGAGAAGTATGAGAACAGATATTTCCCTGCGGAGAGGTTCTACGCCGAGAAGTACAGCCCTGCCGAAAAGGCTGATACGGTACTGTAAACAAAACAAACAGCGCTCAGAAGGGAGCTCCCTCTGAGCGCTGTTTTTATGTTACTATATCATGTCCTCTACACTTATTTGAAAGCGTATCTGAAGAATGTATAGAGGTGGGGCTTAACTGAGTTGTCGCCGTGTCCGCCGCCGGGAATGGACTGGTAAACATGGTCAACACCGTTTCTTGTGAGAATGTCGCTGTACTGCTTGGGGAATGTGCCGACAACAGAATCGTTTGTTCCGCCTGTGATGAAGAATACGTTAGGCTCGGGACCTACGTCTCTGAACTTCATCTCGCTCTCCTGCATACAGCCGGGGTGAGTCATGAACATATCGCTGCCGGGTGTTATACCGGGAGCAGGACACGCTCCGCCTACATAAGCGAAGAGGTCGGGACGCATGAGACCGATGTAGATAGCCTCACGACCGCCCATTGAAAAGCCTGTGATAGCTCTGTTCTCTCTGCCTGTCTTAACGGGGTAGTTAGCCTCGATGTAGGGGATAAGGCTGTCTGAGATGTCATAGAGGAAGTTGTCATAAGCTGCGCATACTTCCTGATTGATGCCGAAGCCGCCCTGTGAGCCGTTCTTGCTTGTATACTGGCTGGGAAGAACAATGATCATTTCTTCTGCCTTGCCGTTGCTGATAAGTCCTGCAAGGAGCTCCTGAACACCCATGCCGCTTAACATGGAGTCTTCGTTGCCGCCGATACCGTGGAGAACGTACATTACGGGGTACTGCTTGGATGAATTATAGTTGGGAGGAAGAATTACATTACAGCTCTTCTGTCCGCCGGTGAATTTACAGTTATAAGTTTTCTTCTCGACCTTGCACTTGTTGCTCTGCTCATTGCCGCTGGGCACTGAAGTAGGCATATCCTGACGGATCTGTGCGTTAAGGTTCTGTCCCTGTGAAATGGGCTTTGTTGTTGTGGTAGTTGTGGTTATTCCGGGAACTGTTGTTGTGGATGTGGTAACAACATCGGGGAACTTGCTTATCTTGCCGAGGAGGAACTGCTTGAGAGTTACAAGGTCTGCAACCGAAACGTCACCGTCGCCGTTGACATCTGAGTTGGGAGCAGCCTTGCCGCTTCCTGCCATTACTGCCAGAATGCTCTTTCTGAGAGGGATAAGGTCGAATGAGTCAACCACGCCGTCGGAATTTGTATCGCCGCGGATACCTGTTGAGGGCTGAACTGCGGGACCTGATGAAGCTGAGATGTACTCGTCGATGACGCCTGCCCAGTACTTGCCCATCTTCTCGTAGCCTGCCTTGCTTGGGTGGATACCGTCGCCGAGGTCAGCTGTGCCGTTGAGGCAGCCGTGGATGTCGGCAAATGTAACGTGCTTGCCGCTGCTGCTGTACTCCTGAGCGACCTTTTTCACGAGGCTGTTGTAGTTAGCTATCTTCTGGGTGTTGTCTCCGCCGCCGAAAGCACTGAGCTCGGGAATGGTGGAGAGGAAGATCATGCTGTCAGATGACATATCTCCCAGCATATAGTCGAGGAGAGTGTGGAGGTCGTCCTCACACTCGCTCATTGAGCGGTTTGCAGTCATATCGTTTGTACCGATAATGAGAAGGATGATATCGGGATCAGCACTCTTGACTGCGTTTTTATCCTTGAGCGTTTCATAAAGACCGCTGTTATTGCTCCAGCCGCCTGCGTGCTGCTTGATAGTGTAGCCGCTGTAGCCTGCATGGTTGTCGTCATAGGTTACGGTCTTTCCGTTGTATGAGAATGTTGCGCTGTTTGAGCCCTCGGGACCTACGAAGTCCACATTGGTGTAGCCCTTTTCCTTGAGGAAGTAGTCCAGGAACTTTCTGTATCCGCCGTCGTCGCCCATACCGAAGGTGATGGAGTCGCCTGCGGGCATGATCTTGATCTTGTCGGTCTTGGAGGTGACAGGAGTAGGATCAATGGTGACGGGAGTAGATGTGGAAGGTGTAACGCTGGGCTTTGTGCCGCTTACAGCACCGAAAGCGTTGTCCACATATATGTCTGCAAGGCTGTCTGTGGTCTCAATGTAGAGAAGGAGATCGGAAGCGCCTGCGGGAATGGTGTAGGTGGGATTTGACACTGATACCCACTGCCCCTTGGAAGCCTTGGCTGTAGCCACTTCATCGTAGTTTTCGCCCGAGCCGTCGGTATACTGGAGAGAGAGCTTCATTGTGGCAGAAGAATCTGTATTCTGCATTGCCATTACTCCGAAACTGTAAGTCTCGCCTGCTTTGAAAGCGTTTTCATCGAGCTCGATAGCTGCACCGTGCCACTTTTCGGTTCTGTCGGAAGCGACGATGCCCTTTGATCCGTCGTAGCCTGTTGAAGCAGAGACACTGGCGCTTCCGCGTCCTGTCCAGTTGCTCTTGCCTGACTCAAAATCGGTGTTGAAGTAATAGCCGCTTGCATCGGGCTCTACGGGCTCTACGGGCTTTTCGGGCTCAGGCTCCTTGCCGAGAGTTATCGTATTCTTCTTGACGTTTGCTTCACCGTTGCTCTCCCAGCCTTCAACGTTGAAAGCAACTTCATACATCTTTCCCATCTGGAGACCCTTTGACTCCCAAGCCTCGAAGTGCTTTGAAACGCTGATGGTACCTGACGTTCTTCCGCTGCTGCGGACACTGAAATACTGCACGAAGGGCTTGTTGCCCTCTATGGTGTAGGAATTGCGGTTTTCCTTGTAGATGTAGTACTTTGCACCGTCAAGGTCAACTGTACCTAAAGGACTTCCCGCTCCGGGTGAGCCGTTAGGAGGACACCAGTTCTTCCAGTCCTCAACGATGTAGTACTCTACCAGAGGATTCTGTGTCCAGCCGTAGATACAAAGACGGGAATTTCCTGAGCTGCTTGCAGACCAGCTTACATCAAAATCGCAAGTGATTCCATTGTAATCCTGGAACTTCCTTGTGCTGCCCATATCGATACCGCGGCGAGCGAGGAAGTTTCCGCTGGGTCCTGCACAGTTCCACTTTGTGGTGAATGTGCCGTTGTCGCCCAGAGTCATTGATGACGGCTGGTTTGTGTCGGCTGCCCAGATCTCGTAGCTGTATCCGTCGGGACCTGTGCCCTTATGCTGTCCTGCACCGTTCAGAGTATAAGTCTGACCTGCTGCATTTGCGGGAAGGGCTGCGGGAATATTTGCAGCGATAAGTAATGCTGAGACTATCCCGCTGATGAATTTGTTTGCTTTCACTTAAATCACTCCTTTGTTTAATTAAGCAATGTCATGATTTTAGTAATCCCCTGAGGAGTGCCCAAACTCCTCTTTTTTTATCTTGATACTATTATATATTAATAAACTGTGAAATAACAAGTCAAAATTTGTGGTATTGGTAAAAAGTTACTAAAAATTGCGGATAGATTGAAAATATCGGTTTAATAGCGATAAAACGAAAGTATAACTATTTATAATACTGCTTTGGAGTTTACTTGACAACCCAATTTCTGAGGAAAAGGTGGACAAAATGATGAAAGTTTTGAAATTAATTGGTTTAAAGATAAAATCATGATATTTGTAGCGCAAAAATGCTATTTAAAGTAGAAATATTACCACTTTTATCATAATAATGATATAATGAGCATAGTTTCACCATTATAATTGAGGTAATAAATAAAGAACTGTGTATTTTGTATATCTTTTACAAAACGCAGCAAGAAGGGTAATTAAATATTAAAAACGGGGGCAGACTTATGAAAAAAATCCTCTCAATGGTGACTGCCGCAGCTCTGGCTATACCTGCCGCAGTTATCACACCGTCTGCATATGTTAATGCGGATAATCCCTGCATCCAGACCATCTACAGCACCGATCCCGCACCTATGGTCTACGGCGATACGGTATACCTGTACACAGGCAGAGATGAGGACAATTCCGACAATTACCATATGCCCGACTGGCACTGCTATTCCTCACAGGATATGCAGAACTGGACCGATCACGGAATGATCCTCTCATGGGACAGCTTCTCATGGGGCAAAAAGGACTCGGCTTGGGCGTCTCAGTGTATCGAACGCAACGGTAAATTCTATTACTATGTGACTCTCGAAAATAATACGGGAGGCGGACGCGGTATAGGCGTTGCTGTTGCAGATTCTCCCACAGGTCCTTTCAAGGACGCTCTGGGCAAACCGCTCTGCGGTCCCGACTGGGCGTATATCGACCCGACTGTTTTTATCGACGACGATGGTCAGGCATGGCTTATGTTCGGAAATCCCACCTGCTACTATGTCAAGCTCAAGGATGACATGGTCACTCTTGACGGCGAGATCAAGCATTTTGACATGAACAAGGATACTTTCGGTCCCTCAAGCAAGCAGAGCTCATACGGCGAGGGTCCGTGGTTCTACAAGCGCGGAGACCTTTATTATCTGGTGTTTGCAGCCTTTTACGGCAATGACGGAGGAGAGAGCCTCGGCTACTCTACAGCTCCGTCACCCACAGGTCCGTGGACATACCGCGGTCAGGTAATGAAGACTCACAACTGCTTCACAAACCACCCCGGAGTCATCGACTTCAAGGGCCACTCCTATCTGTTCTACCATGACGCCAGCCTCCCCGGAGGCGGCAGCTTCGACAGAAGCGTCTGCGTTGAGGAGTTCAGCTACGGTGCGGACGGCTCCATACCGACTATATCGCCGAGCAAGACAGGTCCTCAGCAGCTCATGAGCGTTGACCCGTTCAAGAGGGTAGAGGGCGAGACTATGTGCTTCTCAAAGGGTGTAAAGACCGAGAATTGCAGCAGCGGCGGTCTTGACCTTGCCAATATTGAAAACGGCGACTATGTAAAGGTAAGCGGTGTTGATTTCGGCAGCGGTGCGGAGAAATTTACTGCTAACATCGCCTCTGCAACAGACGGCGGTGATATAGAGATCTATCTTGACAGCCTTTCGGGCAAGAAGATAGGTACCTGTCAGGTACCCTCAACAGGCGGCTGGCAGGATTGGAAGAAGGTATCGTGCAGCGTCAGCGGTGCAAGCGGCGAGCATGACCTTTACTTCAAATACACAGGCGGCAGCGGATATCTGTTCAATGTTGACTGGTGGACATTCGGCGATGATGAGGGAACTCCCACAGTTACCGATCCTCCCGTGACAACAGATGGCGACTACCTCCTTAGCTGCTCCTTTGAGAGCGGCGCTGAAGGCTGGGAGGGCAGAGCCGGCGCAAGTGCAGCGGTTTCGTCCAAGGCTTCTCTTACGGGCAGCAAATCCCTCTGCTGCTCGGACAGAAGCAATGAATGGCAGGGCGCTGCCTACAAGCTGGGAAGCAGCTTCAGAGCAGGCGAGAGCTACAGCTTCAGCGCAAACGTAATGTATGATGAAGGAAGCACAGCAAGTCAGCTGTTCCACTTCACCATGCAGTACGACCTTGACGGTACTACAAAGTACGAAAAAATAGCAAGTGCTTCTCCAATGAAGGGCAAATGGACTCAGCTTGCGAATACAAGCTTCAAGATACCCTCGGGCGCGGAGAATGTATACATATATGTTGAGACAGACAAGGGCTCAACAAGCTTCTACGTTGACGATGTTAAGATAGCTGCGGCAGGCACCGAGATAGAGGGCGCTGTGGGCGGTCAGTTCATACTCGGCGACGTAAATTCCGACGGCATTATAAACTCCATGGATATGATAGCTGCAAGAAAGCTTATTCTTTCGTCAAACAAGTCCGCAGACCTTGTGAAGCTGGCTGACGTTGACAGAAGCACGGAATATGAGGTCAACGACCTTGTGCTCCTCCAGCAGTATATCCTTGGCAAGATTCAGGAGTTCCCCGATAATACTCCCGAGCCGCCTCCGAGCAATTTCAATTATGAAGAGAACAAGAGATATGTTCCGGCTCCTGACTCTCCCGGGAATAGTTATTTTGACTCATGCTCACAGCAGGGCAAGGTAACGAAGGAGACATATAACGGAATAAGAGGCAACAAGACACTGTATGTCTATACTCCTTATAATTACGATCCCAGCAAGAAGTACAACATATTCTATCTCATGCACGGCGGAAACGAGAACGAGAATAAGCTGTTCTTCGATAACGATACTATGATACAGAATATGCTTGACCACATGATAATGAACGGAGAGCTGGAGCCCCTTATCGTGGTAACTCCAACCTTCAACGGCAATGGAAGCTCGGCTCAGAACTTCTATGAGGAGCTCCGCCAGAGCGTTATCCCCTTTGTGGAGAGCAAGTACTCCACTTATGCGGAGGATACCACAGCAGAGGGTATGAAGGCTTCCAGAATGCACAGAGCATACGGCGGCTTCTCCATGGGCGCAGTTTCCACATGGGCTGTGTTCAAGAATGACCTTGACATCGTTGGTTACTTCATGCCTCTCAGCGGCGACCACTGGGGTCCCAACAGCGCTGACGGCAAGGCTCAGGATCTGGCAGATGCTGTTCATAAGTTTGGATTTACTCCGAGGCAGTATTTCATCTTTGCAGCAACAGGTACAAAGGATATGGCACAGCCAAATATCGGCCCTCAGATAGAGGCAATGAAGAAGCTTGATGAGTTCCGGTTCACATCTGATTTCTCAAAGGGCAACTTCTACTACTTCGAGGCTCAGGGCAACGATCACTGGTGGGCTCATGTCAGACACTATGTATACAACGCACTTCCTTACTTCTTCCATGAATCGGGTCAGTGATAACTGATGATGAACAGCTCACCGCGAAATATTGCGGTGAGCTGTCATATGAAATGGTAGATTAGTTCATATTTATATGATATAATATGTATACAGGGGAATAACTATCCCTCACAGGCTTTGCATAGCCTTGTGCGGAGGTGTACATATCATATCAGAGAGGTGTTTAGACATGAGTGACTATACAGAGAAATATATTTCTTCCCATCTTTTCCTCAAGCGTGAGGAAGGCTTTGAGCACGCTCCCTTTGACCGCGAGATAGCTTGCTATGAGAGCATATGCTCGGGCAATATCGAGCTGGTAAAGGTGTTCGCGACTCCACTGTGCAGCGAGGGCTACGGTATCCTCAGCAAGGACCCCCTCAGGAACCTGAAATACCACTTCGCGATCTCCGCTGCTCTTATCGCAAGATTTTGTATCAACAGCGGAATGACTCTTGAGGAGGCTTACAACCTCAGCGACATATATATAATGAAATCCGATGAGTGCCGCACGGAAGCAGAAGTCCACGCGGTCCATCAGGAAATGATCGAGGGCTATACGAGACATATGAGGCGTGTCCGCAACAGTGGTATCTACTCAAAGCAGATCGTTCGAGCTCTGGATTATATCAGCGATCATCTTCACGGAAAGATCATGATCGAGGATGCAGCGGCTTATCTGAAGATCAGCCCTGCTTATCTCTCGAGACTGTTCAAGGCGGAAACAGGTATTGCTTTCAGCAACTATGTCAGCAAGACAAAGGCTGAGGAAGCTGCCAATCTGCTGACCTTCTCGGAGTATACCGATTCGGAGATAAGTAATCTTCTCGGATTCAGTTCCCAGAGCTATTTTATCAAGATATTCAAGAAATATCTCGGTGTTACGCCGAAGGAGTACAAGAAACGGTATAAATTCCCTGATTTCAGTAAAGAAAATCATTGATCTGCGTTATCCCCTGCTTCTGCAGGGGATAACATTTTATGCAGATATCATAAATTTACCAATTTTGACAATAAAATAATATATTTATAGGTTTGAAAGTGGTATAATCAAGACAGAAAATAACATGGAAAAGATATTCGGATCAGGGATTTGTCAAAAACAATTTTTTCGGAAAATGGAGAGTTAACAATGATAATTAATAATGTTGGCTTCGATCACTGCCACGACGCAGACTTTTTTATTGACAGACCCGACGGGAGCGGAGACTACCTCCTGCTTCTGGTTAGAACTCCTGCTGTCTTCGACATCGGCGGCAGGGAAACAGTGACCTCCGCAGGCACTGTTTTCATATACCCTAAGGGCAGGGCTCAGCGCTATCGCTGTACTGCGGGAAACGTTTTCGAGAACGATTGGGTACATTTTGATTTCGACGACAGAGGAGAGGAAGAGGAATTCCTCAGAATGGGCATACCGCTGGAGACTCCTATGGAAATGCCTCTCGAGTTCCTCAGCTACTGCGTGAAGTCCATCGCCTATGAGAAGTACTCCGACAACCCCTGCAAGGCAGAGTCGGCTGACCTTTTTATGAGGCTAATGTTCATTAAAATAAGAGAGAGTTCCCTCAACAGCGTTTCGGGAAGAAGGAGCACTCAGTTCGAGCTTATTTCCACGGTGCGCAACAAGATATACAGCCGCCCCTATGAGCAGCGCAATGTTGACAGTACCGCACATGAGGTGCGCATGAGCCGCTCGGCTTTTCAGCACGCCTACAAGAAGCACTTCGGTATGACCTTTATCGAGGATCTGGTGAGAAGCAGGGTAAGCTACGCGAAAATGCTGCTCTCCACCACCAATATGAACATAAATGATATTTCCGCAAGCAGCGGATATCACAGCTATGTTCACTTCGCAAGACAGTTCAAGGAGCAGACGGGATTTACTCCCTCTGAATACCGCAAAAAAGCACAAAATGCAACATGACCTCATCGCCCCTTCGGTGACCGCGGTCGGTGTTGCTTAAATGTAAATAAAAACAGTGACTAAGGTCACGGAATGAGAGGGCTGATATATTATGAAACTGAAAGGCATGAAAATTACTGCACTGGGACTGGCAGCAAGCATGATCTGTGCTGCGTCTTCCGCATTTGCAGGTGTAACAGCAGTTGCAGCCGGTCAGACTTATACTCTGAACGGCGCAGGACAGCATAAGGGTACAGGTCCCGACGGCTACAGCTACGAGATCTGGGCTGCTGACACAAACCAGCCGTCATCAATGACGCTGGGCGATAACGGTACTTTCACCACAAAGTGGAACTGTGCAGGCCCCAGCGGAAACTTCCTCGCTCGCCGCGGTATCGGTATGGGCAGCACAAAGAAGTTTCAGGATTACGGCGGAATCACTTGTGATTTCGATGTAAGCTGGTCTGCAAGCAGTCAGGGTAACTCCCGTCTTTGCATCTACGGCTGGACACAGAATCCTCTGGTAGAGTACTACATCGTTGAGGACTGGAAGAACTGGTGTCCTCCTAACGGATCCCCCGGAGCAGGCAGTCCTTTAGGTTCGGTTGACCTTGACGGTGCAAAGTACTACATCTATAAAGAAAACCGCAACTCCTATACCATCGAGGGTAATAAGCCCTTCGTACAGTACTTCAGCGTTCGCAGCAGCGGCAGAACAAACGGTACCATCAGCGTTTCCAAGCACTTCGAGGCTTGGGAGTCCAAGGGACTCCAGATGGGCAATATGTATGAGGTCGCTTTCAATGTTGAAGGCTGGGAGAGCAACGGTGAAGCAAACGTAAAGAAGAATACGATAACTCTCGGCAAGGAGCCTGAGCCCGAGAAGCCCGTAGAGCCCGATGCAAACGGATATTACCTCACAGAGGGATTTGAGTCCGGAGAAGGTGACTGGACAGGACGCGGAAGCGCAAAGGTAAAGTCCTCGTCAGGCTATGACGGATCAAAGGGACTCTATGTTTCCGACCGTGCCGACAACTGGAACGGTGCTTCCATAAGTCTCCCGAGCAATCCTTTCAAGGGCGGCGAGACTTTCGCATTCGGTGCTGCTGTAATGCAGGATACCGAGGAGTCTGTTGAGTTCAAGCTCACACTCCAGTATTCAGACGCTTCCGGCACAGAGACTTATGCAGAGGTAAAGACAGCAACTGCTGCAAAGGGTCAGTGGGTAGACCTTTCAAACTCTGCTTACACTATCCCCGATGGTGCTACAAACCTTGTGCTCTATGTTGAAGCTCCCAAGAGCCTTACAGATTTCTACGTTGACGGAGCATATGCTGCTGTAAAGGGAACAGGTCCCCTTATCAGCGTTAAGAATGCGGAGCCTGTTGTGACTACTACAACTACACAGCAGCCCGTTGCGATAACAACAACTACCACACAGCCCAACCCCTACAAGCCTTCGGGAGTAACTATGTGGGGCGATACAAACCTTGATAATACGGTAGAGCTCAGCGATGCTATTCTTGTTATGCAGTTCCTTGCAAACCCCAACAAGTATGGCTATACCGGTTCTGAGTCCAAGCATATGACAGAGCAGGGCGCTCTCAACGGCGATGTTTATGAGAGCGGCGAAGGTCTTACTGCGAATGATGCACTGGCTATCCAGAAGAAGCTGCTGAATCTTATTCCCAGCCTTCCCGAGTCCTATGCACAGGGACATCAGCCTGCTGCAACAACGACTACTACAAAGCAGCCCACAACTACAAGCACAACAACTACAACAACGACAACAACAACTACCACTACTATCGTGACTACCACTACAACTGCACCTCCTGCTGTTTACGGCGGAATGCAGGACAAGGGCACACCCATGAACAAGAATGCCACTATGGTATCTGACTTCCGCACAGGCAATGCCGGTGACTTCTTTGCTTCTGACGGATGGACAAACGGCAAGCCCTTTGACTGCTGGTGGTACAAGCGCAATGCTGTTATCGGCGGCGGTGCTCTTGAGCTCAGCGTTGACCAGAAGTGGACAAATGACAGCAATCCTGACTGGAATCCCCAGTACTCAGGCGGCGAGTTCCGTACAAACAACTTCTATCACTACGGTTACTATGAGACCTCTATGCAGGCTATCAAGAACGACGGCGTTGTTTCTTCATTCTTCACCTACACAGGTCCTTCAGACGATAATCCATGGGATGAGATCGATATCGAGATCCTCGGCAAGGACACAACAAAGGTACAGCTCAACTACTACACAGACGGCGAAGGCAAACATGAGTATATGTATGATCTCGGATTTGACTCATCTGAGGCATTCCACACCTACGGCTTTGACTGGCAGCCCGATCATATCACATGGTATGTTGACGGCAAGGCTGTTTACACTGCTTACCAGAACATTCCCAAGACTCCCGGTAAGATCATGATGAACGCATGGCCCGGAAGAACTGTTGATGACTGGCTGAAGGCATTCAACGGCAGAACACCTCTCAAGGCACACTATCAGTGGGTAACATACAACAAGCAATAATTGCAGTGGTATATAGTTTTTCTTCCATTAAAAATGAGCAGGGCAGTACACGAGTACTGCCCTTGTTCATTTATTGCGCAGATGGTGAAATGGTTAATCCAATGCACCAAAAATTGCGATAAAAATATCCCGAAGGCAGCATTGATGGCTGCTTTCGGGATTCATTTTTATGTCTGATCTGATATTTTATAAAGAGTCTTGAACTCTGTGGGTGTGCAATTTTTGGCTTTCTTGAAGGCTCGGTTAAAGGTGGTCAGGCTGGCAAATCCGGCTCTCATGGCGACCTCGGTAACTGACAGGTTCGGGTCGATAAGAAGTCTTTCAGCCGCCTTTATTCTCTTACTATTTATATACTGTATGTAGGAGACATTGTTGTACTTCTTGAAAATGCGCGAAAAATGGTACTTGCTGTAGCCTGCGATAGAGGCGATCTTCTCAAGCGGTATCTCGTACATATAGTTCTGGTTGATGTACTTCATGACCATGCTGAATTTTCGGGTATCGTCCCTGCCCGAAGGATCGCCTGTGAATGCGTCGGCTGCCTGAGTGAGCTGGTACTCCCTGACGGCGGTGAGCATTTTTATGAGACAAAGATAGATCCTTACATCGGCAAGCGCAGATTTTGAATAGTATTCGGAATATATATCAAGAATGCTCTTTCTGGAAAGAATATACAGCTCTTTGCTGACAGCAGGAGTGATGTGAAAGGCTTCGGAAAAAACGGGGACTAATGCTTCGAGAGCCGGAACGTCGCTGATTATGCTGTTGTCGCACTGAAAGATGATTCGTCTGCCCTCCTGAGCAGGCATGGAATGGAGCTCTCCCGGGGGGATGATGATTATTTCCTTTTCATTCAGGTGATAGTCCACACCGCCCGAAGTTACCGTAAAACCATTGTGCAGAGGAATGATGACTTCGACCGCATTATGCCAGTGTGTCGGATATTCTTCGACCTGGTCGTTATCATAAAGCATGACAAATCTTTGGTTTTCGTACTCGACGGTCTCGTAATCGCCGGATAGATTTTTAATCATGATTAGCCTCCTTAACCAAAAATTGTTGTGAAATTTATGTCAATATTCATAATTCACCGTAATATCTGGATATATTATACACTATTATCATAGTATTTGTAAAGTGGGTTTGAAGAATTTGTGCAATGTTAGCAATTCTTGAATAAACAGCCGCAATATTTGATTAGTATAAATTGCCGAAGTAGTATATAATAGCATTAGAGCTTACGAAAGGTGATGTGTGATGTCTGTTAAGTGCTATGAGACCGACTACAAAAACTACGGAAAATGTCTTTGCCTCGATAATGGTATTATCAAGCTCATCGCTACAATAGATGTGGGACCGAGGATCGTTTTCTTCGGCTTTACTGATGGTGATAATGTTCTTTTTGAAGACATCGACAGAAACTTCTATGAGATAAACAACGGGTACGGAGTCTGGTACGCCTACGGCGGCCACAGGATCTGGAGCGCCCCTGAGGTGATGCCCGAAACCTATCTTCCTGACAATGCAAAGGTCGAGGCACATTTTGACGGCGGAGTACTCACTCTTACGCCTGCTATGACAAAATTTGAAAAGCAGTTTGAAATGGTAATCTCCATGGACGACAAAACTTCGGTCACCATCGAGAACAGGATCACCAACTGCTCCGATAAGCCCTCGGAATTTGCTCCGTGGTCCGTTACGGGACTTGCGGCGGGCGGCACCGAGATCATCCCGCTTTGCAGAGATGACAAGGGCTTTTTACCAAACAGAACGATGGCACTGTGGAGCTACTCCGCAATAAATGACCATCGCTTTGTGCTTGCTGACAAGTATGCTCTCCTGAGGCAGGACCCAAAGGAGAAAAAAGCTTTCAAGGCAGGCTTTAATGTGACAGGAAAACAGGTGCTATATATAAATGGAAGAAACATTTTCAGAATGTGCTTCGATGAATATGAAAAGGTGAATTATCCTGATTTCTGCTGTAATTACGAAACTTACACCAATGACCTGTTCCTTGAATGTGAGCTCCTCGGAGAGCTGAAAAGCTATCAGCCCAATGAGACAGCCTGCATAAAGGAAAGATGGGAACTCTCCACTACGGAATGGTCTCCCGAAAAGGTCATAGATGAGTTTATAAGCAAAATATAAATAAAGAAAGGAAATGCTTATGGAGAAGTACATGGACGAAGCATTATCCGCAATCGAGAGAGCTGAGGACCTGACGGACAGGCTTTCTGTTCAGGAAATGGCAGAACAGCTCAAATATGACGCTCCTGCTGTGGAGCGCTTGGGGATATCCGCTTACAATTGGTGGAGCGAGGGATTGCACGGAGTTGCAAGAGCAGGAACGGCTACAATGTTCCCGCAGGCAATCGGAATGGCTGCTATGTTCGATGAGGAGGCTGTCCGCAAGGCTGGCGAAGTCACATCGACAGAGGCAAGAGCTAAATACAATGAATATTCCGCTCACGATGATCGTGACATTTATAAAGGTCTTACGCTCTGGTCACCGAATATAAACATATTCCGCGATCCGAGATGGGGCAGAGGTCAGGAGACCTACGGTGAAGACCCGTTCCTGACAGCTCGTCTGGGTGTGGCTTACACCAAGGGACTTCAGGGCGATGGAAAGGTCCTGAGAGTTGCTGCCTGTGCAAAGCATTTCGCCGTACACAGCGGTCCCGAGGCTACCAGACATGAATTTGACGCCAAGGCAAACATGAAGGATATGACAGAGACCTATATCGCTGCATTTGAGGCTCTCGTAAAGGAAGCCAAGGTCGAAAGCGTTATGGGTGCATACAACAGAGTCAACGGCGAACCCGCCTGTGCAAATACCTTCCTCATGAATAAGCTTGAGGAGTGGGGGTTCGACGGCCATTTCGTTTCAGATTGCTGGGCGATAAGAGATTTTCACACCAATCACGGTGTTACCAAGACCGCTCCCGAGTCGGCAGCACTTGCTCTCAAGAAGGGCTGCGACCTGAACTGCGGAAATACATATCTCCATCTGCTTGCTGCATACGGCGAGAAGCTCATCACAGATGAGGACCTCAGAAAGTCATGCGTAAAGCTGATGAGAACAAGGATCAGACTTGGTATGTTCGACAAGTCCACCGAATACGACGGACTTGATTACGATATCGTTTCATGTGACGAGCACAAGAAGTTCGCTCTTGAATGTTCCGAGCGCTCGATGGTGCTCCTGAAGAACAACGGTATCCTACCGCTGGATGGCAGCAAATACAAGACCATCGGAGTCATCGGTCCCAATGCCGACAGCGTTCCTGCTCTGGAAGGCAACTACAACGGCAAGGCTGATGAGTATGTGACCTTCCTCAGCGGTATCCGCGAGGCGTTTGAAGGCAGAGTCATCTACTCCGAGGGATGTCACCTGTATAAGGACAGATGCATGGGTCTTGCTCTCCCCGACGACAGACTGGCTGAGGCTGAGATAATCACAGAGCACTCCGATATAGTTGTGCTTTGTGTAGGTCTTGACGCTACTATCGAGGGCGAGGAGGGAGACACCGGCAACGAGTTCTCCTCGGGAGACAAAAACGATCTCAGGCTTCCTGAGTCACAGAGAAAGCTTGTTAAGACGGTAATGGCTAAAGGAAAGCCCGTCATCATAGTCACTGCGGCAGGCAGTGCAATAAATGTAGAAGCTGACAGCGATGCACTCATACACGCGTGGTATCCCGGTCAGTTCGGCGGAAGAGCTCTTGCGAATATCCTGTTCGGCAAGACTTCTCCTTCCGGAAAGCTTCCCGTTACATTCTATGAGGACGCTTCAAAGCTGCCCGATTTCTCGGATTACAGCATGAAGAACCGTACTTACAGATACGCCGAGGGCAATATTCTTTACCCCTTCGGCTTCGGACTTACTTACTCCGAAACAGAGTGTTCGGAGCTGTCCTATGCGGACGGCAAGGCTTCGGTGAAGATTACCAACACAGGCGGCCGCGCAGTTGAGGACGTAGTCCAGTTCTATATCAAAGGTCATTCGGAGAACGCAGTTCCCAACCATAGCCTCTGCGGCTTCAAGAGAGTCGCACTTGATGCGGGCGAGAGCAAGGTCGTACAGATCACTCTACCCGAAAGAGCCTTCATGGCTGTCAATGAAAAGGGCGAATGGATAAAGGAAGGCAGTGAGTTCACCCTCTACGCAGGCACCTCTCAGCCCGACTCACTCAGCACAAAGCTGACAGGAAAACAATGCACATCTCTGAAAATAAATTCTTAATGGAGGATAAAATGGAATTTTTCAGCAATATTGGTAAAATTCAGTATAAGGGCAAGGATAGTACTGATCCTCTCTCATTCAAGTACTACAACCCCGATGAGGTCATCAACGGAAAGAAAATGCGCGATCACCTGAAGTTCGCTCTTTCATGGTGGCACACAATGGGCGGCGACGGAACAGATATGTTCGGCTGCGGAACAACAGATAAGACATGGGGTCAGTCAGATCCCGCTGCAAGAGCTAAGGCTAAGGTAGATGCAGCTAAGGAGATCATGGATAAGCTTTCCATCGATTACTACTGCTTCCACGACCGCGATCTCTCTCCCGAGTATGGCAGTCTCAAGGCTACTAACGACCAGCTCGATATCGTTACAGACTATATGAAGTCTGCTATGGGCGACAAGAAGTGCCTCTGGGGTACAGCAAAGTGCTTCGACCATCCCAGATTCATGCACGGTGCAGGTACATCTCCTTCTGCTGACGTTTTCGCTTTCTCAGCAGCTCAGATCAAGAAGGCTATTGAGTCTACTGTAAAGCTCGGCGGTAACGGTTATGTATTCTGGGGCGGCCGTGAGGGTTATGAGACTCTCCTCAACACAGATATGGGCCTTGAGCTTGACAACATGGCTCGTCTCATGAAGATGGCTGTTGAGTACGGACGTTCTATCGGCTTCACAGGCGATTTCTACATTGAGCCCAAGCCCAAGGAACCCACAAAGCATCAGTACGACTTCGATACCGCTACTGTTCTGGGATTCCTCAGAAAGTACGGCCTCGACAAGGACTTCAAGATGAACATCGAAGCTAACCACGCTACACTTGCTCAGCACACATTCCAGCATGAGCTCCGTGTTGCAAGAGACAACGGTGTGTTCGGTTCTATCGACGCTAACCAGGGCGATGTTCTTCTCGGATGGGATACAGACCAGTTCCCCACAAACATTTACGATACAACAATGTGTATGTACGAGGTTATCAAGGCAGGCGGCTTCACAAACGGCGGTCTCAACTTCGACGCTAAGGCTCGCAGAGGAAGCTTCACTCCCGAGGATATCTTCTACAGCTACATTGCAGGTATGGATGCATTCGCACTCGGCTTCAGAGCTGCACTCAAGCTCATCGAGGACGGACGTATCGACAAGTTCGTAGAGGACAGATACGCTTCATGGAAGACAGGCATCGGTGCTGACATAATTGCAGGCAAGGCAGATTTCGCATCTCTCGAGAAGTATGCTCTTGAAAAGGGTGAGGTTACAGATTCGCTCTCAAGCGGCAGACAGGAAATGCTGGAGTCTATCTTAAATAATGTTCTTTTCAGTCTGTAAAGGCTGATTGAAATAATATCAATTTTTTTAATTGGAGGTCAAGAAAAATGAAAAAAGCATTATCGGTCATCTCAGCAATCGCACTTCTGGCATCTTCTGTAGCTGCTACAGGCTGCAGCAAGAAGGATGAAGCAACCACCAAGGACGGCAAGACCATTATCAATCTGTGGACATTCACAGACGAAGTTCCCGGCATGGTCAAGAAGTTCATGAGCACACACCCTGACTTCGCTGCTAAGTACGAAGTAAAGGAAACAATCATTCCTACAACTGACGGTAACTATCAGCCTGCTCTCGACAAGGCTCTTCAGGCCGGCGGCAAGGACGCTCCTGACTTCTTCTGTGCAGAGGCTGCATTCGTTCTGAAGTATACACAGGGCGATATGTCAAGCTACGCTGCTCCTTACAAGGATCTCGGAATCGACGTTGACAAGGAGATCAAGGACGCTGACATTGCTCAGTACTCAGTAGATATCGGTACTAACCCCAGCGGTGATGTAGTTGGTCTCGGATACCAGGCTACAGGCGGTGCCTTCATTTACAGACGTTCAGTAGCTAAGGCTGCTTTCGGCAGTGACGATCCTGCTACAGTTTCCGCTAAGATCGGCGGCGGCTCAGGCAGCTGGGATAAGTTCTTTGAGGCTGCTGCAGAGCTCAAGAAGAAGGGCTTCGGCATCGTATCAGGCGACGGCGATATCTGGCACGCAGTTGAGAACAGCTCAGACAAGGGCTGGCTCGATGGAGATAAACTCTACATCGATCCTAAGCGTGAGGAATTCCTCGACCTTTCCAAGGAGCTCAAGGACAATGGTTACCACAACGACACAGAGGACTGGCAGGATGCTTGGTTTGCTGATATGAAGGGCGAGGGCGATAAGGAAGTTCTCGGATTCTTCGGTCCTGCTTGGCTCATCAACTACACAATCGCTAAGAACTGCGGTTCTTGGGTTGACACAGGCGAGAAGGATGCAGACGGCAACGCTATCCAGGAGCTCGATACTTCTATCGGTACATGGGGCGACTGGGCTGTTTGCGAGCCTCCTATCGGATTCTTCTGGGGCGGTACATGGCTCCTCGCTAACAAGGATTCCAAGAACAAGGACGCTGTTGGACAGATCATCGACTGGATCACACTCGACTGCACTAAGGACGGTCTCCAGTATATGTGGGCTAACGGTACTCTCAACGGTGAAGGCGGTACTAAGGACTCAGTAGCTTCAGGCACAGTTATGGCTATGTCTGACGGTTCACTCGACTTCCTCGGCGGTCAGAATATGTTCGACGTATTCGTTCCCGCTAACCAGTACGCAAACGGTAAGAACCTCACTCAGTACGATGAGAAGATCAACCAGAAGTGGCGTGGTCAGGTTCGTCAGTACACTGCAGGCAACAAGTCCAGAGAAGATGCTATCAAGGACTTCAAGCAGGAAGTAGCAGACGAGCTCGATATTCACTAAGTAACTTTAGAGCTGTACCGCAGTGCTCTGCGGTACAGCCCTCTAAATAAAAAGGAGGCTTTAGGCTTTGAAAACGAAGCTCAAGGGTATTAGTTATTCAAAATACGGATATCTCTTTAGTATTCCTTTTGTTGTTGCATTTTTGATATTCACGCTGTATCCTACGATTTATACAGCAACCCTCGGTTTTACCGATTGTAGAGGTGTAATTAACGACAATTACCATTTTCTTGAACATCCCTTTGAAAACTTCAAAGAGATCTTAAAGAATGACTCATTCCGTGTATCTCTGAAGAACACCATCGGTATCTGGATAGCTAACTTTATTCCTCAGATATCCATTGCCCTTCTTCTGACTGCTTGGTTTACCTCGCATTCCAACGAGATAAGAGGAAAAGGTTTCTTCAAAGTCGTTTTCTATATGCCTAACATCATTACGGCTGCAACAGTTGCGATCCTCTTCCATTCACTGTTCAACTATCCCGTAGGGCCTGTAAACGATATCCTCGTTTCTTCAGGACTCAGGGATTCATCCTATTATTTCTTTACCAATAAAATGGCGTCACGACTGATCGTTGCGTTTATCCAGTTCTGGACATGGTACGGAAATACAATGATAGTGCTTATTTCGGGTGTACTCGGAATCAGCCCTGATATCTATGAAGCGGCAGAGATCGACGGAGCGAACGGTGTTCAGACCTTCTTCCGTATTACGATACCTAATCTAAAGACAGTTTTACTGTATACACTTATTACCAGCCTTGTCGGCGGACTGAATATGTTCGATATTCCTTACCTCTTCCTTTCAGGAGGTCCCGACAGAGCTACGCTTACAACAAGCGTATTCATCTACAATCTTGCCTTCTCGGGCAACTACATTTACAACAGAGCGGCTGCAGCAAGTATGTTAATGTGGCTGTTAATAGCGTTCTTCTCGGCTATCCTGTTCTATATCATGCGTGATAAGGATCAGATCAAGATCGACAAGGAGATCAAGAGAGCCAAGAAAGAAGCTAAAAGAGCAGCGAAGGGAGGAGTCAATCAATGGCAGTTGTAAACAAAAAGGCATCAAGCTATGCATTTAAGATATTTGCTTATGCTTTTTGTATACTCCTTACCGTACTCAGTATTTTCCCGTTCGTTATCATGATCGTTAATGCTACAAGAAATACTGCTGAGATCCAGAGCCACGCTGTATCCTTCATCCCGGGACATAATTTCAAAACAAACTGGAATATCCTTATGGGACGCGGATTCAATCCTCTGGTCGGCTTTAAGAACTCACTGATCGTATCAGTAGGTTCCACAGCCTGCAATGTTTATTTCTCAACAATGACCGCATTCGCACTCGTTGCGTATGACTGGAAACTGAGAAAACCGTTCTTTACTGTTATTATGGCGGTTCTTATGATACCTGCTCAGGTAACCAGTATCGGTTTCTATTCGCTCATGTACAAGATCGGATGGACAAACAGTTTCCTTCCTCTTATTCTTCCTACGATCGCAGCACCTACTACTGTTTTCTTCATGAGGCAGTATATGATACCCTCGCTTCCTATGGAGATACTCCAGTCAGCGAGAATCGACGGTGCAGGCGAATTCAGGATCTTTAACCAGATAGTGCTTCCCATGATGAAGCCTGCTATGGCTACACAGGCAATTTTCTGCTTCGTAACCAGCTGGAACCAGCTGTTTATGCCTCAGATCCTTATCACAAAACCTGAGCTGCGAACAATGCCTATGATGGTAAGCCTCCTCAACGGTGACGCGTACAAGACCGAGTACGGTTCCGTTTATCTGGGACTGCTTTTGACGGTAATACCGATCCTCATTGCATACTTCCTGTTGTCTAAGTACATCATCGAAGGTGTTGCACTGGGCGGCGTCAAGGGCTGATGTTTTCTTAATGTTATCACATTTTTCTTTCTTAAATCTTTGGGGACTGTACCTTCGGGTACAGTCCTCTTTGAATTATAGGGTAAAATAGCAGGCTTCGGATTTTTTCAGGAGCCTGCTATAATATTCTTTCAGACCTTGCAATTAATGAAAAAACGTGGTATAATAAAATTACTATTACAACGACACGGAGGATATTTTTATGTTATCTGATATCGAAATCGCTCAGGCTGCCGATATGAAGCGTATCACCGAGATCGCTGCACAGCTCGGCATTGACGAGGAAGACATTGAGCCATATGGTCACTATAAGGCTAAGCTGTCCGAGGAGCTTTTTACAAAGCTTGCGGATAAGGAGGACGGCAAGCTCATTCTCGTTACCGCTATAAATCCTACTCCCGCAGGTGAGGGTAAGACAACCATCAGCGTCGGTCTTGCAGATGCTATGCGCAGGATCGGCAAGAACACCGTTCTCGCGCTCCGTGAGCCTTCACTGGGACCCGTATTCGGTATGAAGGGCGGAGCTGCCGGCGGCGGATACGCACAGGTAGTTCCCATGGAGGACATCAACCTCCACTTCACAGGCGATATGCACGCCATTACTGCAGCAAATAACCTTCTCTGCGCGATGATAGACAATCATCTCCAGCAGGGAAATGAGCTCAGGATAGATCAGCGCAGGATAATGTTCAAGCGCTGCATGGATATGAACGACCGTGCGCTCAGAAATATCCTCATCGGTCTCGGCGGTAGAGCCAACGGCATCCCCCGTGAGGACGGCTTCAATATCACGGTTGCTTCCGAGGTAATGGCTATACTCTGCCTTGCGTCTGATGTTGCCGACCTGAAAGAGAGACTTGGAAATATCCTCGTTGCATATAATCTCAGCGGCGAACCTATCTACGCTAAGGACCTCGGCTGCACAGGCGCTATGACAGCTCTCCTCAAGGATGCTCTCAAGCCCAATCTGGTGCAGACTCTGGAGAATACTCCGGCGTTTATCCACGGCGGTCCCTTTGCAAATATCGCTCACGGCTGTAACTCGCTGAGAGCTACAAAGCTCGCTCTGAAGCTGGGAGACTATACAGTTACCGAGGCAGGCTTCGGTTCGGACCTCGGTGCCGAGAAGTTCATGGACATCAAGTGCCGTATAGGCGGACTTGCTCCCTCATGCGTTGTCCTCGTAGCTACTATCAAGGCTCTCAAGTACAACGGCGGAGTTCAGAAGCAGGACCTTGCAAAGGAGAATATGTGGGCTCTCGAAAAGGGTATAGAGAACCTGAGAACTCATATCGAAAATATGCATAAGTTCCATGTTCCCGTAGTTGTTGCCATCAACAGATTTGCAACAGATACGGACGAGGAAGTAAAGTTCGTACAGGACTTCTGCGCTGATATGGGCGTTGAGGTTTCTATGTGCGAGGTTTTCGCCAAGGGCGGCGAAGGCGGAAAGGACCTTGCTCAGAAGGTCTGCGAGACCATCGACCTTGTAAGCGGAAACGAGTTCAAGCCCGTTTATGACACTGAGGCTACCATCAAGGATAAGGTGGAAAAGATCGCTAAGGAGATCTACCGTGCTGACGGAGTCATCTTCACTCCTCAGGCTGAAAAGGCTATCAAGGAGATCGAGAGCATCGGCTTCTGGGACCTGCCTATCTGTGTTGCAAAAACTCAGTATTCACTTTCGGATAATCCCAATCTTCTCGGAAAGCCCAAGAACTTCAAGATAACGGTCCGCGACGCAAGACTGTCCTCGGGTGCAGGCTTCGTTGTTATCTACACAGGCGATATCCTGACAATGCCGGGACTTCCAAAGGCTCCTGCCGCACTCAATATCGACTGCGATAAGAACGGCACTATCACGGGACTTTTCTGATAGGACTGAGCATTTATGAAGATCATCACTCATTCTCCTCAGGAGACTATAGCTGCCGCTGAAAAGCTTGGCGCTATGCTCAGGGCAGGGGACATGATAGCATATAAAGGCGGACTCGGTGCCGGAAAGACTACCTTCACCAGAGGTCTTGCCCTTGGCATGGGACTGGGAGACAGCGTTACCTCTCCCACCTTTGCGCTTGTAAATGAGTACCGCGGCGAGAACATCACTCTCTATCACTTCGATATGTACCGCATAAGTTCCGAGGAGGATCTTGAGTCCACGGGCTTTTACGATTACCCCTTCGAGGATAACGTTGCGGCTGTGGAGTGGTCCGAGAATATAGCGGAGTTCCTGCCGAAGGACACCTTTTATATCACTATAAACAGCATCAGTGAGAACGACAGAGAAATAATTATCGAGGACGGTGGAAGATTTGCTGCTGCTTGGGATTGATACATCGGGAAAGACAGCTTCCGCAGCGCTTTTTGACTCTGAGACCGAGCTCTTTCTGGCTCAGAGCACAGTTTATACCCAGAAGACCCACTCACAGGTCATCATGCCCATGGTCAAGGATATTATGGCGCAGGCTGGGAAAGAGCTCTCAGACCTTGGCGGCATTGCCGTTGCCAACGGTCCCGGTTCATATACGGGGCTGCGTATCGGAGTTGCGGCTGTAAAGGCGCTCAGCTTCGGACTTGGCGTGAAATGCTGCGGCGTGTCAACACTTCTGGGACTTGCCTGCAACAATCTCGCCTACAAGGGGCATATCTGCTCTATCATGAAGGCGAGGGGAGAGCTTGTCTACACCTGCACCTACAAGAGCGACGGCTTCTGCGTTGAGCAGGTAACAGAGGAGCAGATGATATCCCGTGATGAGCTTGCGGAGTATCTGGCGCTGAATGTGGGCGAGGCAATGCTCTGCGGCGACGGCGCTGCCGATTTCTACAATACCTACAGCTCACCTGCTTTCGTTATAGCTCCCCCTCAGGGAAGGCTCCAGAGCGCTGTGGGCGTGTGCCTTGCAGGAGTTTCGAGAAAGCTCACCGACCCCGACAGTCTTGAGGTCTCATACCT
>Ga0129317_1000778_pt1 | contig 29116 bp, 25 predicted proteins | sample Cm1ome_FD_94430 | JGI IMG/M metagenome (GOLD analysis project Ga0129317, IMG submission 94430) | Eastern black-and-white colobus group fecal microbial communities from Wisconsin, USA - Cm1105 metagenome | ecosystem: Host-associated > Mammals > Digestive system > Large intestine > Fecal | place... | reverse complement strand
CTCCACAAAATCGTAATCCACCTCGCCGCTGTCCACGGCTTCCATCAGCCTGCGGGTATTCGCCAGGCCGCTGACCACCGCCACCCGGACATTTCCGGCGCCGGGGATGTTAAACGTGGCCTCCTTCCAGGGCTTGCTGCCCCGGACCTGCTCAAAGGCGTCCGGATCGGGGTTCTGTCCCGTCACCAGATAGTAGGCGCTGCGCAGGGCCGCGTCCATGACGCCGCCGGTGGCGCCGAAGACCACCGCCGCGCCGGTGCCGGAGCCAAGAGGGCTGTCAAAGGGCTCTTCCTCCAGATCAGCGGGCACGATGCAGTCGCTGCGGAACAGCCGCACCAGCTCCCGGGTGGTCAGCACCACGTCCACGTCCCGGTCGCCGCAGGCGTCCTTCATGGTGGGCAGCTCGCTCTCCGCCTTCTTGGCGGAGCAGGGCATAATGGAGACCACGCAAATCTTGTGAGGGTCCACGCCGATCTTCTCGGCGAAGTAGCTCTTTGCCACGGCGCCGAACATCTGCTGGGGAGACTTGGCGGTGGACAGGTTCTCCGTATAATCGGGGAATTCCGTCTTCAAAAACCGCACCCAGCCGGGGCAACAAGAGGTAAACATGGGCCAGCGGTGCTTCCCACGGTGGGTAAACCGCTCGATAAACTCGCTGCCCTCCTCCATGATGGTCAGGTCCGCGCTGAAATTGGTGTCAAACACGTAGTCGAAGCCCAGGCGCTTCAAGGCAGCCACCAGCTTGCCCACGGGAACCTGCTTGGTCCGGTTCACGCTGCCCATCACCTCCGCCCAGGCTACCCGCACGGCGGGGGCCACCTGGACCACGGTGGTGATCTCCGGGTCCGCCAGGGCCCGCAGGACCTTGTTGGTGTCATCCCGGACCGTCAGGGCGCCGGTAGGGCAGTGGGTGACACACTGGCCGCAGAACACGCAGGCGGTGTTTTTCAGATAGCGGTTGTAGCTGACATCCACAGTGGTGCGGGAGCCGGTGCCCGCCACGTCCCAGATGTGCATGCCCTGGATCTTGTCGCAGACCTGCACGCAGCGCATACACTTGATGCACTTACTGGCCTCCCGGACGATGGGGATGCTCAGGTCCACCCGGGACCGCTCCGGCTGCACGTCGTAGGGCTGATAGTGGATATTCAGGTCATGGGACAGCTTCTGCAGCTCGCAGTAGCCGCTGCGGACACAGGTGGTACAATTGGAGTTGTGCTGGCTGAGGATCAGCCGCAGGTTGGTCTTGCGTGCCTGCCGGACCCGGGGAGAGTTGGTCTGAATCACCATGCCCTCCAGCACCTCGGTGTTGCAGGCGGGGACCAGGCGGTTGATCCCCTCCACCTCCACCACGCACATGCGGCAGGCGGCGATTTCGTTGATCTCCTTCAGAAAACACAGGTGCGGAATGGGGATACCGGCTTTCTCGGCGGCTTCCAGGATCGTGGTGCCCGCCGCGGCGGACAGCTCCCGGTCATTGATCTTGAAGTTTACCATTTCTCCACACGTCCTCCCTTGAAGGTTCCGTAGCCAAAGTGATCGCACCGCAGGCAGCGGGCAGACTCCTGGGCGGCCTCCTCATCCGTCATGCCGCACTCAATGCACTGGAAGTCGCACTTGCGCTCACTGGCGTCGCGCTCACTGGAATTCACACGGCCATGGGGCTGGATCCCCTTGCTCCAGGCTGCGGGCACCGTGACATCCACCTTGATCTCATGGTTGAAGCCCAGATACTCGTCGATGTTGGCAGCCGCCGCCTTGCCGGCCGCAATGGCACGGATGACGGTGGCGGGACCGGTGACGCAGTCGCCGCCGGCAAACACGCCCTCCATATCGGGAATCTGGGTGCTGGTGTTGGCGGCTACGTTGCCGCCGCGCTGGATCTTGATGCCGCTCTCCTCCAGGCCACGGGACTCGATGCCCTGGCCGATGGCCACGATGACCGTATCGGCGGGAATCCGCAGGGGCTCCACCGATGCGGTGTTGGGCCGGGGACGGCCTGCCTTGTCGATCTCGCCGATGATCTGGGGCTGGGTCCACAGGGCCGTCACATGGCCGTTTTCGTCCGCCTCGATCTTCAGCGGTGCCTGGAGGGTCAGGACCTCGGCCCCCTCAGCGATGGCGCCCTCCACTTCCTCCTGCTGGGCCGTCATGTCCTCCTGACGGCGGCGGTAGACGCAGGTGACCTTGGCGGCACCCAGGCGGATGGCGCTGCGGGTCACGTCCATCGCCACGTTGCCGCCGCCGATGACCGCCACATTCTGGCCGGTGAAGTCCGGCATCTCGTCATCGCCGATGCGTCGCAGCAGCTCCACGGCGGAGATGACGCCCTGGCTGTCCTCGCCCTCGATGCCGGTCTTCTTGTCGGTATGGGCGCCGATGGAGATGTACAGGCAGTCATGCTCCTTCCGCAGCTGGTCGAAGGTCACGTCCTGGCCCACCTTGACCCCGGTGTGGACCTCAATGCCCAGAGACAGGATGGAGTTGATCTCCGCGTCCAGCTTCTCCCGGGGGAAGCGGTAGCTGGGGATGCCGTAGCGCATCATGCCACCCAGCTTGGTCTGCTTCTCATAGACCGTGACCTTGTGGCCCATAAGGGCCAGATAATAAGCGGCGGAGAGGCCGCCGGGGCCACCGCCGACGATGGCAACGGACTTGCCGGTGGCGGGCGCCTTCTTGGGCTGGGGCACATTGCCCGCGTGGTCTACGGCGTAGCGCTTGAGACCGCGGATGTTCAGGGCATCGTCCACCATGTTGCGGCGGCAGCGGGCCTCACAGGGATGCTCGCAGATGTAGGCGCAGGCGGTGGGGAAGGGATTGTCCTTCCGGATGAGCCGCACGGCGTCGGTGCAGCGGCCCGCATTCACCAGGGAGATATAGCCGGGGATATCCACGCCGGCGGGGCACAGGGCTACGCAGGGCACGGGGTTTTTCAGGCTGCCCAGACAGCGGTGGTGGAGGATGTGCTCCTCATAGTCATCCCGGAAGCCCCGCAGGCCCATCAGCACCAGATTGGCCGCATCGATGCCGATGGCGCAGTCCGCCGTGTCCACGATGACCTGGGCGGTGGCCGCGATCCGGTCCAGGATCTTCAGCTCCGGCTCGCCCTCCAGCACCTCCCGGATCATGTTGGAAAGCTGGGTCAGGCCGATGCGGCAGGGCACGCACTTGCCGCAGGTCTGGGCCTGGCACAGGTTCAGGAAATTCAGCGCCATATCCACGGGGCACAGGCCCGGAGGGCTGGCGGCGATCCGCCGCTCCATGTTCCGGTACAGCTGTTCCACCACGGCCTGTGCCTGGCCGGGCATCTTTACTTCTAGTCTGCTCATGATTGATCCTCCTCCCGAATCGTACCCCGGAGATGTGGTACCGCAAACAATTTGCGTAAATTATAGCGCGATATTTGCGTAAATGCAAGCATTTCCTAAAAAATTTTTAGGTTCCATAAAAGTTTGTTATTTCGCAAACAGCTCATGAAAACAAGCCGGTCCCCCGTGGGGGACCGGCTTTTCCTGCGGCTGTAAGGCGTGCTCTCCCTTGGATGCAAAGCGGCCCATCGGCCCTCCGCTCCCGTCTCTGGGAGTTTTTCCCATAACTTTTTTGTGTTTTTCACAGGTGATGGTCCCGCAGGAGCCGTTTTGCCTGCTCCCACAGCTCATCGCTGACGGTCTGGATCACCGCCACCTTTTTTACCAACTCCGGCAGGGCCTGCACTACCTCCGCCTCCACCAGGGTCTCGTTGGTCAGGTCCGCGGAGGGGCATCCGGCGCACTGGCCCAGCAGCTTCACATACAGCACTTGGTCCTCCAGATGGTCAATTTGAATTTCCCCGCCGTGGGCCCTCAGGGACGGGCGAACCTTCTCGTCCAGCACGGCTTCAATGCGTTTCAGGTCTTCACTCATGGGTGTTCTCCTCCTGTTGCGCCGCTCTGGCGGCGGCGATATCGTCCCGGATGCGGCGCCGGGTGTCGTCAAACAGCAATTCCTTGTTATGCCGGAAATAGGCGTCACAGCCGAAGTTCTCCACAAACCAACTTGTATCGTGTCCGGAGGTGATCTCCGTCACGAAGATCACCAGCTCCTGGCTCTGGCCAAAGGTCTGCTCCAGGAAGCGGAAGGCATTGTCGAACCTGGTGCCGGCCTCCGCCGCCAGAGTCTTCCGCTTCTCCACCTGGCCGTGGAACCATTCCCGCACCTTGTCCATGGCATATTCCCGTGCGGTAATGCCTTCTCGTATCAGCCGCTGGCGGTAGTCCTCCAGGGCATTGATTTCCCGCATCCCCAGGTCCCGGGTCTCCTTGTCCAGCTGGCCGGCCTCTTTGGCCCGCTTCAGCTTCTCCTGCCGCTGCCAGATCAGCTGGCCCAGCACCGCCTGGGGCTCGGCGTCGGCGATCTTGCCCTTGAAATCCGTCAGGGCGGTGTGGAGGGCGGTGGTCAGTTCATCCTGCCGCCGGGTCTCCCGGGCGGCTTCCGCCAGACGGCTCAGCAGCAGGCCCATGACGGACAGCTTCTCGTCAAAGGGCGCCTCCCGCAGCTCCAGCATGGTGATGTTTTGCCAGGTGCCCGTCAGGATATCCTCCACGTGGTAGGTCCGCTGGTACTTGTAATAGAGCTCCAGGTAGTTGGCAAAGTCCTTGGCCACCCGGGGCAGCTGGATGTACTGGCCCACCACCTCCCGGTCCACCCGGAGGCCCAGCTTTTCGTAGGCGATGATCAACTCGCTCAAATCCTCCCAGCCCCGGGCGGTGGCGAACTGCAAACCGTCCACAGTGGTCTCGATGCGGTAGAAATTCTCCTTTTTAATGTCCAGATAGGAAATGACCGCGCCGTGGAGGCCCTTTCGGTAGGCGTACTCCTTCCAGACGGCGAAGTCCTCCTCCACGTCGATGCGCTTCACCCGGTCCAGCGTCACCACGTCGAAGTCCCGGACGGACTTGTTGTACTCCGGCGGGTTGCCCGCCGCCACGATGAGCCAGCCCTCCGGCAGCCGCTGGTTTCCAAAGGTCTTGCACTGCAAAAATTGCAGCATCATGGGGGCCAGGGTCTCGCTGACGCAGTTGATCTCGTCCAGGAAGAGGATACCCTCTTTCAGGCCGGTCTTTTCCATCAGCTGATATACGGAGGCCAGAATCTCACTCATGGTGTACTCCGTGACGGAGAATTCCTCCCCGCCGTAGGTGCGCTTTTCAATGAAGGGCAGGCCGATGGCGCTCTGGCGGGTGTGGTGGGTGATGGTATAGGCCACCAGCCCCACGCCCTCCGCCGCCGCGATCTGCTCCATGATCTGGGTCTTGCCGATGCCCGGAGGGCCTATCAGCAGCACCGGCCGCTGGCGGACGGCGGGAATCAGGTAATTCCCCAGCTCGTCACGGGTGAGATACGCCTTCAAGGTGTTGGCGATCTCCTGTTTTGCCTGTTTGATGTTCATATCGGTCTCTCCTTACAACTGAGGAAGTTCTTCCAGATCAATTTCGTCCGCCTCGGCGGCCTCCCGGACTGCCCGCTCCAGCCCCGGCAGGTCCAGCACCAGCCGGATGGCCCAGGGGGGCATTTTCACGGCCAGGGGCGGCTCCTCCAGCAGCACGAAGGCCACGTCGTAGGGCGGCCGCTTTTGGGGATAGATGCCCATGCCGTCGGTGAAGTAGATCAGGCCCCGGAGGGAGGTGAAGGCCCCCTCCTTCTGCAGCTTCGTCACGTGCTCAAACACCGGGCGGAAGTCCGTGGCGCTGCCGCCACAGAGCTCAAAGTGCTCCATATACTGCTTTAGGTCCTCCAAATCGCGGATCACCGTGTCGGACCGCACCTGGTCGTCACACTGAATGACGCGGATGTTCACCTTCCGGGTGAAGGTCCCGGTGCTCCGCAGGATGCCGTAGGTGCAGGCCAGGAACTGCCGCACCAGTTCGCCGGAGGTGGACATGGAGGTATCCACGGCGATGACGAAATCCTCGATGCGCTTTTCCTCCTTGGTCTCCGGCGGCTCCACCAGGGGCATGTTGCCGTAAAGCTGCAAACCGTAAGTGTAGAAAATGTAGTCAAAGGAATCGCCGTCCACCGCCATGACCTCCCGGGGCACGGCGAACCGCCGCAGAAAGGCCCGGTAGTCCACGTCGTCCCGGTTGGCAACCTTAATTTGCTCCAACACCGCCTCGCCGCCGGTGCCCTGGTCCGCCAGCACCGTCTCCATGGCGGTCTGGGTCTTGTCGGACATGTCCCGCCACTTCTCGTCCTGCTGCTGGGACTGGTCCTGATTATCCTTCTGCTCCGGGTCCCAGAGGCCGTGGTCGTCCACCAGGAACCGCCGCTGCAGTTGGGCCACCTGGTACTCCGGCAGGTCCCGCCGCAGGAGATGGCGGTAGATGCCCTCCGCCGTCAGCACCGGCATGTCCTGCCGGCACTCGCCGTAAAACTTCTGCTTGGCAGGCACGGTGCCCTCCTCCAGGCAGGGGTAGTGGAGGCTGTCCAGGATGCTCTCCACCGCCGCGTCACAGGCCAGATCCCACAGCTCCGGGACCTTGCCTCGCTTTTTCGCCAGATGGCGGAGCATACAGTGCAGGATCACATGGAGGTACGCCCGGTCCACCGCCACCCGGCTGCGGAAATAGCGGTCCGCCAGCCAGGCGCCGTCATAATATAACTGCTCGCCGTCGGTCGCCAGGGACAATGTCATGCCGCCCCCCGGCACAAACCGCAGAGCGCACAGGGCCACGTCCAGGTAGGGCAGGTTCATATACAGTTCGTTCCGGGCCGTCAGCAAGATCTCCTGTCCGATGGCGGACAGGTCCTTCCGCTCCTCCATACGACCGCCCCCTTTCCGTCAGCTTACAAATCAAAAGTCTTGTCCATGCCGGAGGGAAACCGCCGGTGCTGCTCCTCCAGCAGCACCGCCAAAGCCTCGGTGGCGTCCTGCCCCCGGGCCAGGTCACACAGCTCCGACAGGTCCTCCCGGGTCCAGTCCGTCCGGGAGAGCAGGGTCCGCAGCCCCGCCGCATCCCGCCGGGACAGCAGCCACCGTGCGGCATCCGCCCCGTGGTCCCGGAGGTAGGCCCAGTAGGCCGCCTCCGCCTGGTCCGTCAGGTCCACGGGATACCGCAGCCGCCACCAGGCCAGCCGCAGAGCGCAGTCCGGCTCGTACTCCATGCCCAGATACCCCTTCCACAGCTGGTCATAGTCCCGAAGGCTGAACTGCTTGTGATAAAAGCAGTGGTGGTAGGGATACCCCGCCCCCTGGATGTGGAAATCAAACTGATGGTGGGGAACGTTTTCCTCGAAAACCTCCGCGTACTCCGGGAAGATCACCCGGGCGGTCCGGCCCTCCGGGTAAGAGAGGGTCATGTCCAGCTCCCGGGGCAGTTCCCCGGCCAGATAGTCCATCAACTCCCCCTCCCGGCCGGTGCAGGTCAGGTGGAAGGTGTCCAGCTGACGGCAGTTCATGAGGACGCCGCCGCCCCAGTAGGAAACGGTATCCGCCAGCCGCAATGTCCGCAAGGCGGTGCAGTTGAACAGGGCGTAATCCCCCACCCGCCGCAGGCTCTCCGGCAGGCGCAGGTCCTCCAATTGGCGGTTGTCCCATTCCTCCCCGGCAGGGCCGCAGGTCACCAGGACCTCTTCCCCCTCCGGGACCCGGCGGCCCGGCGTCAGGGCGTGGTGGCCCAGGGCCGTGACGGGCAGGCCAAAGAGTTCCTCCGGCAGAGCGGCCTTCCGGTCGCAGGTCTCCGCCCGCAGGACGGTCACACCCTCCGCCTCCCGGCGGATCACCAGTTTCCAGTTGTTGACGCCGCTGATCTGTTCCAAAGCACTGGCCTCCATGTTCCGTCCCGCAGGCGTGATGTTTGTTCTTAATATACCACAAACCCCACGGGCTTCCTATATCAAATGTCACAAAAAAGTTTTTTCAAATTTCCTCTTGACATTCTGTGCATACTGTATATACTGTACATGTACAGTACGAACGGAGGAATTCCATGGAACTCATTATCCGAAACACCGCGGGCCAGCCGATCTACGATCAGATCAGTTCCCAGATCAAGGCCCAGATCATCGCCGGGGCGCTGCAGCCGGGGGAGGCGCTGCCCTCCATCCGGGCTCTTGCAAAGGACCTGAAAATTTCCGTCATCACCACGAAACGGGCCTACGACGAGCTGGAGGCCGAAGGCTTCGTCACCACCGTGGCGGGCAAGGGCTGCTTCGTGGCGGAGAAAAACCTGGATCTCATTCGGGAGCAGCAGCTGAAAAACCTGGAGGACCACCTGTCCGCCGCCGTGGAGCTGTCCAAAAGCTGCGGCGTGACCCCGCCGGAGCTGCAGGAAATGCTCCGCATCCTGTTGGAGGAGGAATCCTAATGAATGCCATTGAACTGTCTCATATCAATAAATTCTTCGGCGACTTCGCCATCCGGGACCTGAACCTGACGGTGCCCAGCGGCACCATCTGCGGCCTGGTGGGCGAAAACGGTGCCGGTAAATCCACCACCATTCGCCTTCTCATGGGCGCCCTGCGGCCCGACAGCGGCACGGCCTCCGTGCTGGGTGCGGACGTGTTCTCCCCGGAATTCCGGGAGATGAAGGAGGATATCGGCGTGGTGCTGGACGAGGCCTACTTTCCCGAATCCCTGAATGCCGTCCAGGTTGGGAAGATCATGGCGGCCACTTACCGCCGGTGGGACCAGGAGCTGTATGACGGCTACCTGAAGCGCTTTGATCTGCCCGCAAGCAAGCAGTTCAAGGACTTCTCCCGGGGCATGCGCATGAAGCTTGCCATCGCCGTGGCATTGAGCCACCAGCCCAAGCTGCTGGTGCTGGACGAGGCCACCGCCGGGCTGGACCCCATCGTCCGGGACGAGGTGCTGGACATTTTCAACGAGTTCACCCGGGAGGAGGACCACTCCATCCTCATCTCCTCCCACATTCTCAGTGATTTGGAAAAGCTCTGCGACTACATTGCCTTCATCCACAAGGGCGACCTGCTGTTCTGCGAGGAAAAGGACCGCCTGCTGGAGGAGTACGGAATCCTGACGGATTCGTCGGAACAGGTAGACTGCCTGCGTCCGGAAGCGATCGTGGCCCGGGAGGCCAGCGGCTACGGCGGTGTCCGGGCGCTGATCAAACGGGACCTGGCCCCCGCCGGGTTCCAACTGGAGAAGGCCTCGGTGGAGGACATCGTGCTGTTTCTGGTGAAAGGAGCGAAGAACAGATGAAAGCCCTCATTTTGAAGGATACCTATGTGATCTGGCGGCAGATGAAGTATTTTCTGGTGATGATCCTGATCTTCTCCGCCCTGCCCAACGGTTTCAACAACGCCTTCGCCGTGGTCTACGCCTCCATGCTGCCCTACACCGCCCTGGCCTACGACGAGCGCAGCAAGTGGGACCAGATGGCCGCCATGATGCCCTATTCCACCCGGGACGTGGTGCTTGGCAAGTACGTGTTCGGCTGGCTGTGCATCGGTGCGGCGGCGGTGCTGTCCGGCCTGTTCCAGGCGGTGCTCTCCCTGGTGACTGACCGTGAGGTCCTCCCGGGCACGCTGGTCCTGTCCGTTCTGGGCGCCCTCTGCATCCTTGCCATCACCCTGTCCGTGATGTTCCGCTTCGGCGTGGAAAAGGGGCGGCTGGCTATGTTCCTCATTATTTTCCTGGTGTGCGGCACCGCCGGGGCCATCGCTTCCATTACCGTCTCCGGGGACGGCGGAGCCTTCGCTTTCCAGGGGCCCATCCTGGTCGTCATGTCCATCGCCGCCCTGGTGCTGACCGCCGTGTCTGTTCCCCTGTCCATCCGGTTCTACACCAAACGACAGGGCTGAATCCCGCAAAAAGCCCGCGAGCGCAGCGCGTTCGCGGGCTTTTTTTGCGTGAAATCTGGACGAAGCGGATTCTTCATGCTATCATGGCGTTGAAAGCTCAGAAAACACGGGAGGGTTTCCTATGTACACGAAAGAAACGCACAAGATCTGGCTGGCTACCAGCGACCGCCCCATCTACCTGGAGCCCGGCATGGCCAACCGCCACGGCCTCATCGCTGGCGCCACCGGCACCGGCAAAACCGTCACATTGAAGGTGCTGGCGGAGTCCTTCAGCGACATGGGGGTCCCCGTGTTCCTGGCGGACATCAAGGGGGACCTGTCCGGCATGTGCCTGCCCGGCTGCGAGAACAAGCACATCCGCCGCAGCATCGACACCATGGGCATCACCGGCTTCGACTACACCGCCTACCCCGTCCGCTTCTTCGACGTATACGGCAGGCAGGGCCATCCCGTCCGCACCACCATCTCCGAGATGGGGCCGGAGCTGCTGAGCCGCCTGCTGGGGCTGAACGACACCCAGAGCGGCATCCTGCGCATTGTATTCCGCATCGCCGACGACCAGGGGCTGCTGCTCATCGACCTGAAGGACCTGCGGAGCATGGTCCAGTACGTGGGTGACAATGCCAAGGAGTACAAGCTGACCTACGGCAACATCTCCAGCCAGTCCGTGGGCGCCATCCAGCGTGCGCTGCTGCAGCTGGAGGACGAGGGCGGCGACATCTTCTTCGGCGAGCCCGCTCTGGATATTGCCGACTGGGTGGACTGGGCGGAAGACGGCCGGGGCGTCATGAACATTCTGGAGTGCCAGGAGCTGTTCCAGCATCCCCTGCTGTACGCCACCTTCCTGCTGTGGATGCTCTCCGAGCTGTATGAAATGCTGCCCGAAGCGGGCGACCTGGACAAGCCCAAGCTGGCCTTCTTCTTCGACGAGGCCCATCTTCTGTTCAACGGAGCCCCAAAGGCCCTGGTGGAGAAGGTGGAGCAGGTGGTGCGGCTGATCCGTTCCAAGGGCGTCAGCGTCTGGTTCATCACCCAGAATCCCTCCGACATTCCCGACAGCGTTCTGGGGCAGATCGGCAACCGGGTGCAGCACGCCCTGCGGGCCTACACCCCCAATGACCAGAAGGCCCTGCGGGCCGCCGCCCGGTCCTTCCGGGTGAATCCCGCCTTTGACACGGAGGAGGCCTTGCAGGCCCTGGGTGTGGGCGAGGCCCTGGTGTCCGTGCTGGACGAGAAGGGCGTGCCCTCCATCGTGGAGAAGGCCGGCATCCTGCCGCCCCGCAGCTCCATGAGCGCCGCCCCGGAGACAGAGGTCAATGCTGCCATTGAGGGTAGCCCCCTCAGCCAAAAGTACGGCCAGGTCCAGGACCGGCGCTCCGCCTATGAGGTGCTGGAGGAGGTCCGGCAGCAGGAGACCGCCCGGGAGGAGGAAGAGGCCCGGCAGGCCGCCTGGGAAAAGGAGCAGAAGGCCCGGGAGAAGGAGCTGAAGTCCCAGCAGGCCGCCTGGGAGAAGGAGCAGCGGGAACGGGAGCGGATGTACCGCCAGGCCGCCGCCCCCCGGCGCACCTCCACCACCACCCGCCGCACCACCTCCAGCCGCAAAAAGCAGGACCCCCTGGAGAAGGCCATCAACTCCGCCGCCAACACTGTGGGCCGGGAGCTGGGCAAGCAGATCGTTCGGGGCCTGTTCGGCACCTTCCGGAAATAACCGCATCACAGAATCAAAAAGGTTCCAGGCCGGACGGCCTGGAACCTTTCGTTTGTAAAAGAGTCTCACAGAGTTCGCGCCCGCAGGCGCGAAAAAATTGAAATTCATTTTCTCCGGCGGCGTGTACGTCGGAGAAAATACTTCCCGGACCGCAAGTGTGCGAACCGCCCGCCACGAGCGGACGGTTCGTGCGCGCGGCGGGCCGCAGCCTCTTCGAAAAAGTGGCAAAGCCACTTTTTCGACAGCTTTAGCCCCAAAGAGCAGACAGCGTGGGAATGACCTGCTTCTTCCGGCTCATGATCTTGGGCAGGAACGCGCAGTTATCCCCGCTCTTGATATTGAATGCCTGGCGGATGGTGTCCTCGTCTCCGGTAAAGAGCAATTGGGTGCCCTCCAGCAGCACGTCCGTGATCATCAGCACCACTGTATCCAGGCCCCGGGCCTTGCGGATGGCGCCCATGGCGTAGAAGAACTCCTGTTTCCGCGCCAGCAGGCGGTCCGAATCCATGCAGGTGATCTGGCTCACCGCCAGGTCGTGGCCTGCGATGTGGAACTCTTTATAGTCCGTTTTCAGCATGGCGTCCACGGTTTTCTCGTCGCCGCAGGTGGCGGAGAAGATCGCCTTGCCCAGCTCCTCCAGGGAGACGTTGGCAATGCGGGCCATGCGGTTTGCCATGTCGATGTCCCGCTGGGTGCAAGTGGGGGACTTGAACATGACCGTATCGGATACGATGGCGGCAGCCATCAGACCTGCCATTTTCGCCGTGGGCATCAGGCCTTTTTCCTGATACATCCCCGCTACAATGGTGGTGGTGCTGCCCACCGGCTCGTTGCGGACATAGATGGGGTCCTTGGTTTCAATGTCAGCCAGGCGGTGGTGGTCCACGATCTCCATGATCCGGGCCTGGTCGAGACCCGGTACGGACTGAGCCTTTTCGTTGTGGTCCATGAGAATGACCCGCTTGCGGCGGGGTCGCAGCAGATGAAAACGGGACAGGGTCCCCACCACCCGTTCCTCCTCATCCAGAATAGGATAGGAACGGAAGCGGCTCTCCAGGACCGTGTCCTGTACGTCGTCGATATAATCGTCCAGATGGAAGCAGACCATGTCCTTGGTCTTGCAGATACTGCTGATGGGCATGGCGTGCTGAATGAGCCGCACGGCGCGGTAGGCATCGTAGGGCGTGGAGATGATGCAGGTCTTTTTCGCCATCTCGATAAATTCCTGACTCACCTCCGCCTGACACACCAGCACGCAGTTCACCTGCTGCTCCAGTGCGCGGCGCAGCATATCCTGCTGGTCACCGCAGACCAAGATGACATCCTTCCCGCAGAACATCAGGTTCTCCCGTCCGGCAGGAACGGCAATGGTCACCGCGCCGGAGACCTCTTCCCACAGCTCGGTACCCTCGTTGAGGATCTGGCCCTCCAACACGGACAGCAGGTTATACACAGGAACATTGCGCACCTGCGGGTCCCGGACGGAGGTCATGTCATAGTTCGCCACGTCACCGGCGGACAGCATGCCGTACAGAGTGCCGTCCTCATTGGTCACGGGCATGGCGGACACCCGGTCCTTCTGCATGGCCTGCCAGGCACGGCTGATCGTCGCAGAGGCATCCAGGGTGGGCGGCGTATCATAATCCAGGTCCCGCACCTGATTACGCACGTCCGTAATGAGCATGGGCGGCTGGAACCCGAAGCGGTCCAGTACGATCTGGGTCTCGTCACTGACCTGGCCCAGGCGGGCAGCCTTATACTCCCGCTGGCCCAGGGCGTTTTTCAGTGCGGCGTAGGCCATAGCCGAGACTATGGAGTCTGTATCCGGGTTGCGGTGTCCGGTGATATAAACTGTATCCATGCAATGCTCTCCTTCAATGAGGTCAAAAAGTTTCTGTATTCATTATGATTCCCAGGCCCGCCTTTGTCAACGGCCCCTTCCGCAAAGAATTCCCGCGGAAACGATTGCTTCCGCGGGAACTTCCCCTGATATGTGATTCTTTTACAGAATCAGCAGCTCCTTGGGGGCTTTGGTGATGTTCCGGCAGCCCTCCGGCGTCAGGATGATGACATCCTCGATGCGGACGCCCAGCTTTCCCGGCAGGTAGATGCCCGGTTCGGCGGAGATGACAGCTCCCGCGGGCAAAGGCTTGTCACTTGCGGGGGAGGCGTTGGGGGCCTCGTGGATCTCCACGCCCACACCGTGGCCAAAGCTGTGGCCGAAATAGTCCCCGTACCCGGCGGCGTCAATGATGGCCCGTGCGGCGCCGTCCACCTCCCGTCCGGTAACCCCGGCCTTTGCGGCGGCGATGCCCGCCTTCTGAGCGGACAGGACTGTGTTATAAACAGTCTGCATCTCCTCCGTGGCAAAGCCCACGGCCACGGTTCGGGTCATATCGGAGCAGTAGCCATGGTAAATGCAGCCAAAATCCATGGTGACGAACTCCCCCTGCCGGATGGTCTTTTCTGAGGGAACACCATGGGGCAAACTGCCATTGGGGCCGGAGACCACGATGGGGTCAAAGGACATGTCCGACGCGCCGTAGTGCAGCATCAGATACTGGAGCCGGGCGGCAATCTCCTTTTCCGTCACGCCGGGGCGGATCTCCTCCAGGATATCCGTCAGCGCCCGTTCCGCGATGCGCTGGGCGGCCACCATGGCCTCCAATTCCTCGTCATCCTTCACCATCCGCAGGTCCCACAGCAGGTCCGTGGCAGGAACCAGGTCGCAGGACAGGGCCTTGCGGTAGCGCTCATGGTCCTGAACGGTCATATAGGCATCCTCAAACCCCATGCGGCCGATACGTTCCTCCGCCACGACCTCCTGCACCAGGGCGCCGTAGCCCCGGCCCCGGCCGATCTCCCGCAGCTCCGCTCCTTGCACATAGCGGGCGGCGGCCTCCGTGTACCGGGAATCCGTGAAATAGTAAGCCTTCTTCCGGGTCACCAGGGCCACGCCGTCGGTGCCGGCGGAGTGAAAGCCGGAGCCGTAAAAGCGGTTGGCCTCTCCCGTCAATAGGACAGCGTCCAGGCCGCGGCTCTCCAACTGGGCGGCAATTTTTTGAAAATGGTTCACAGAAACATCCTTTCTTTACGCTTCCGCCTTCTCCACGACGGCCTTCACGAAGCCGTAGAACAGCGGATGGGGCCGGTCCGGTCTGCTCTTGAACTCCGGGTGGAACTGGGCGCCCACGAACCAGGGATGGTCCGGGACCTCCACGATCTCCACCAGGCGGCCGTCGGGGGACAGGCCCGCCAGGACCATACCCTTTTCCTGCATGGCCTCCCGGTAGTCGTTGTTGAACTCAAAGCGGTGGCGGTGGCGCTCGGAGATCTCCGCCGCGCCGTACAGCGCGTAGCTGTGGGTGCCCTCGGTCAGCACGCAGGGATACTTGCCCAGCCGCATGGTGCCGCCCTTCTCCGTGACATTCACCTGGTCCGGCATCAGGGCGATGACCGGGTGTTTGGTGGTCTCGGAGAATTCGGAGGAGGTGGCGTCCTCCCAGCCCAGCACATGGCGGGCGAACTCGATGACCGCCATCTGCATGCCCAGGCAGATGCCGAAATAGGGGATACCCTTTTCCCGGGCGTAGCGGCAGGCGGCGATCATGCCCTCAATGCCCCGGTCACCGAAGCCGCCGGGCACCAGGATACCGGAGCAGCCAGCCAGCTTCTCCGCCGCATTGGCGTCGGTCACATCCTCGGAATTCACCCACTGGATGTCCACGATGGCGTCGTTGGCAGTGCCGGCGTGGTTCAGGGATTCCACCACAGAGAGATAGGCGTCGTGGAGCTGGGTGTACTTGCCCACCAGGGCGATGCGCACCTGTTTGTGGGCGGCCTTCTCCCGCTTCACCATGGCGCTCCACTCCCGCAGGTCCGGCTGGTGAGTGATGAGCCCTAACTTGCGGCAGACCACCTCGTCCAGGCCCTCCTTGGCCATCAGCAAGGGGACCTCATACAGGGTCTCCGCCGTGGTGTTCTGGATGACGCAGTCCGGCTGGACGTTGCAGAACAGGGCGATCTTCTTCTTGATGTCGTCGGTGATGGGCACGTCGCAGCGGCACACCAGGACATCCGGCTGGATGCCCAGGGAGAGCAGTTCCTTGACGGAGTGCTGGGTGGGCTTGGATTTCAGCTCGCCGCTGCCGGGGATCTGGACGATCAGGGGCACGTGGATGAACATCACGTCGCCATGGGGCCGCTCCGAGGCCACCTGGCGGATGGCCTCCAGGAAGGGCTGAGACTCAATGTCGCCCACGGTGCCGCCGATCTCCGTAATGACCACGTCCACATCGTCGGAGGCCATGGAGTAGATGCGCTCCTTGATCTCATTGGTGATGTGGGGAATGATCTGCACCGTGGCGCCCAGGTAGTCGCCCCGGCGCTCCCGGTTCAGCACGGACCACCAGATCTTGCCGGAGGAGATGGAACTGTTCTCCGTCAGATTCTCGTCCACGAACCGCTCATAGTGGCCCAGGTCCAGATCGGTCTCGGCGCCGTCGTCGGTGACAAAGACCTCGCCGTGCTGATAGGGGCTCATGGTGCCGGGGTCCACGTTGATATAGGGATCGAACTTCTGGTTGCGGACCCGGACGCCCCGCTGCTTCAGCAGACGGCCCAGGGACGCCGCGCAGATGCCCTTGCCCAATCCGGAGACCACGCCGCCGGTGACGAATACGAACTTTGTTGACATTCCTCTCACCTTACCTTTTCACACATTTCACACAACAGTGTTACCAAAAGCCGGGACTGTACGCATACCGCAGACAGCCGAAGCCAGTTTTGAAAAACAAAAAACGACACCCGGGGAATTTTGCGGCTAAAAGTCCCAGTCTCTTTCGGGACTTTCAGCTGCGATCCGCGGTGTCGCTCGTCTGTTCGATTGTCGCCTTGCGGCTTACGCCGCAAACCGCCGCCCAAAGCGTTCCAAAAATACTTTCCCACTATATCACGCGAATTTTTCCTTGTCAACGGGAATTCTTTTCGCAAAACGCAACAATCATCCGCTTATTTCGCATGTCGTTTTGTGTCAAATGACAATTGACTTCACCCCTTTAAAGTTATATATTGAAAAAGTAAACACCACCGGGATGCCGGAGAAAGGAGCCGCCGCCATGCGTTTTGACAAGAGCTTTACCACCATGCTGGCCCGCCCCTATTTCCGCTTTATGACGGTCCGCTATGCGGGCCATGTTCCACATCCCTGAAACGGTCGAGTTACATCGCCACCTCTGTATGAAGAGCGGCCCTGTCTCACCGGCAGGGCCGCTTTTTATAGGTTTCCCAGAAAAATTGACATAAGGAGATCAAAACGATGAAAAAGAAGTTGCTTGCACTGATCCTGGCCGGCGTTATGACGCTGAGCCTGGCCGCCTGCGGCGGCGCCAAGGAGACCCCTGCCCCCGCCGAGGAAAAGCCCGTCGAGACCGAGGCTCCCGCTGAGACCCCCGCTGCTGAGACCTACAAGGTCGGCATCTGCCAGCTGGCCCCCCACCCCGCTCTGGACGCCGCCACCCAGGGCTTTATCGACGCCCTGAATGAGGCTCTGCCCGGCCAGGTGGAGTTCGACAACCAGAACGCCGCCGGTGAAAGCGCCACCTGCGCCACCATCGTCAATGGCTTTGTGTCCGCCGATGTGGACCTGATCATGGCCAACGCCACCCCCGCCCTGCAGGCTGCCGTGGCCGCCACCAGTGACATCCCTGTCCTGGGCACCTCCGTCACTGAGTACGGCGTGGCTCTGGGCATCAAGGACTTCAACGGCACCGTGGGCACCAATGTGTCCGGCACCAGCGACCTGGCTCCCCTGGACCAGCAGGCTGCCATGATCCCCGAGTGGTTCCCCGAGGCCAAGACCGTGGGCCTGCTGTACTGCTCCGCCGAGGCCAACAGCCAGTATCAGGTGGACACCGTCCAGGCTGAGCTGGGGAAGCTGGGTCTGACCTGCACCCAGTATCCCTTCTCCGACACCAACGACATGGCTTCCGTAACCCAGAGCGCCGTTGACAACAGCGATGTGGTGTACGTCCCCACCGACAACACCTGCGCCAACAACACCGGCATCATCGACAATATCGCCCGTCCCGCGGGCGTGCCCGTCATCTGCGGTGAGGAGGGCATCTGCGGCGGCTGCGGCGTTGCCACCCTGTCCATCAGCTACTATGACCTGGGCGTTGCCACCGGCAAGATGGCTGCCAAGATCCTGACCGGCGAGGCCGACATCGCTTCCATGCCCATTGAGTACGCTCCCCAGTTCACCAAGAAGTTCAACGAGACCATCTGCACCGACCTGGGCCTGACCGTTCCCGAGGGCTACGAGGCCATCGCCTGAGAATTGTTGAAATAACGCAAAAAGCATACAGAATCAGCGGAAAAGGGCTTCCCTTTTCCGCTGATTTACGCTATACTAATGAAGTCTATTGACTTTTTTACAACCTGAAGAGGGGGAATTCTCAACTATGCTGAATTTCATCAACGCGCTGCCGGGTGCCATCTCCCAGGGTCTGATCTGGGGTATCATGGCTATCGGCGTCTACATTACCTATAAGATCCTGGACATTGCCGATCTGACGGTGGACGGCTCCTTCTGCACCGGCGCCGCCACCTTCGTGGTGCTGTACACCAACGGCACCAACCTGTGGATCGCCATGCTGGCCTCTCTGCTGGCCGGCATGCTGGCGGGCCTGGTCACCGGTATCCTGCACACCTTCTGCGGCATCCCGGCCATTCTGTCCGGCATCCTTACCCAGCTGGGCCTGTGGTCCATCAACATGGCCATCATGGGTATGAAAGCCACCGTTGCCATCAACGTCTCCACACCAGAGCTGCTGGACAAGCTGCTGGTGTCCCTGCGGTTCGTGAAGGACGTTGCCAACGGCACCCGGCCCTTCTACCGCCATCCCATTCTGGTGGTGGGCATCTTCACCGCGATCCTGATCCTGATCCTGTACTGGTTCTTCGGCACGGAGCTGGGCTGCTCCCTGCGGGCCACCGGCTCCAACCAGAACATGGCCCGGGCTCAGGGCATCAACACCGACTTCTGCAAGGTGCTGGGCCTGATGATCTCCAACGGCCTGGTATCCCTGTCCGGCGCCCTGCTGGCCCAGTACAACAGTGCCAGCGAGATCAACATGGGCCGCGGCGCCATCGTCATCGGTCTGGCCGCCGTCATCATCGGCGAGGTGGCCTTCTCCAAGCTCTTCCGGAACTTCGGTCTGAAGCTCTTCAGCGTGTCCATCGGTGCCATCATCTACTACATCGTCATCCAGGCGGTACTGGCTATGGGGCTGAATCCCAACTACCTGAAGCTGCTGAGCGCTGTGGTGGTGGCGATCTTCCTGTCCATCCCCTACTGGAAAAACAAGTATATCCGCGCCAGCGTCAAGACCACCAAGGAGGTGTCCACCAATGCTTGAGATCAAAGAGATCTGGAAAACCTTCAACGCCGGAACAGTCAATGAAAAGCAGGCCCTGCGGGGCGTCAGCCTGACGCTGAACGACGGTGACTTCTGCACCGTCATCGGCGGCAACGGCGCCGGTAAGTCCACCATGCTGAACGCCGTGGCCGGCACCTTCCCCGTGGACGCCGGCACCATCTCCATCGGCGGCACCGACGTGACCCACCTGCCGGAGTTCAAGCGGGCCAAGTTCATCGGCCGCGTGTTCCAGGACCCCATGATGGGCACCGCGCCCACCATGCAGATCGACGAGAATCTGGCGCTGGCGGCCCGCCGGGGCCAGTCCCGGGGCCTGAAGTGGGGCATCACCAAGGCGGAGAAGGAGCAGTACCAGGAGATGCTGCGGAAGCTGGACCTGGGCCTGGAGGACCGGCCCACCAGCAAGGTGGGCCTGCTGTCCGGCGGCCAGCGCCAAGCGCTGACGCTGCTGATGGCCTCTCTGCAGAAGCCCAAGCTGCTGCTGCTGGACGAGCACACCGCTGCTCTGGACCCCAAGACCGCCGCCAAGGTGCTGGAGCTGTCCGACCGCATCGTTGCTGAGAACCACCTGACCACCATGATGGTCACCCACAACATGAAGGACGCCATTGCCCACGGCAACCGGCTCATTATGATGTACAACGGCCGCATCGTCATCGACGTCTCCGGCGAGGAGAAGAAGAAGTTGACCGTCCCTCAGTTGCTGGAACTGTTCAGCAAGGTCAGCGGAAGCGACGAAGCCGACGACAAGCTGCTGCTTTCCTGAAAACACTGACGGCGGACAGGGAATCTGTCCGCCGTTTTGATTCTGACTGAGAGGAGACCCCCCATGAAACTCGTTACCTATCTCTATCAAGATAAGGAATCCGTCGGAGTTCTGACCGCCGATGAAGCCGCGGTCCATCCCCTGCCCTTTGCGGACATGAACGCCCTCATCGAAGCGTCCCGGGAGCAGCTGCTTGCCGCTGTGAAGGCAGTGGATACCTCTCTACCCCTGTCCGCCGTCACCCTCCTGGCTCCCATCCCCCGGCCCCGGCAGGACGTGATTTGTCTGGGCATCAACTACAAGGCCCACGCCGAGGAGGCGGAGCGGTACAGCTCCGAGGCCTTCAAAAAGGAGCGCCCCATCCCCATCTACTTCTCCAAGCGGGTCAGCGAGGCCGTAGGCCCCGAGGGCTTCATCGAGAGCCACCCCGGCCTGGTGGAGCGGCTGGACTACGAATCCGAGCTGGCGGTCATCATCGGGAAAACCGCGAAGAACGTGAAGGCCGCCGACGCGGCGGACTACATCTTCGGCTACACAGTCCTCAACGACGTCTCCGCCCGGCTGCTGCAGACCACCCACAAGCAGTGGTACTTCGGCAAGGGCCTGGACGGCTTCACCCCCATAGGCCCCTGCATCACCACGGCCGACGAGATCGCTTTCCCGCCCGCCCTGCGCATTTCCTCCCGGGTCAACGGAGAGCTGCGTCAGGACTCCACCACGGACCTGCTGATCACCGGCATCGCCGACATCATCGAGGAGCTGTCCTCCGGCATGACCCTGCTGCCCGGCACCATCATCGCCACTGGCACCCCTGCCGGCGTGGGCATGGGCTTTGACCCGCCCAAATTCCTGAAGCCCGGCGACGTGGTGGAATGCAGCATCGAGGGCATCGGAACCCTGCGGAACACCGTCCGGTAATCACGTTAAAACGCCCAGCGGCACAGCCGCTGGGCGTTGTTCTGTCTATGGGATCAGTAGCCGACGATGAGGCCCTTTTCCATGGCGTAGAAGCTGGTGAGGCCCCGGCAGGAAATCACGTCCACGCTCTTCACCGGCAGGTCCGCCAGGATGCGCTCCTTCAGCTTCAGCGCGCCGGTGATGTTCTCGCAGTGGGAGATCACCACCTCGGCCCCGGCGCAGTCCTTGCTGTCCCGCATGAGGGCGGTGATGGCGCTGTAGGTCTTGGCTTCGCCCCGGGCCTTGTCCGCCACGTGGATGGTTCCCTGGGGCGTGGCGTCGGCAATAACGTGGATGCCCAGGGAGTGCAGCAAGGTGCCCACCAGAGGGCGCATCCGGCCGTTTTTGATCAGGTTATCGAAATTTTCCAGGGTAAAGCAGGTCCGCAGGGCGGCCTGATACAGCCGGAGCTGGGCGCAGATGCTTCCGAAATCTCCTGTGGTGTCCGCCTCCATCAGTTCCTTGGCCTTTCGGATCAGCAGGACCATGGCACCTGCCGTGGCCTTGGAGTCGATGATGCAGATTTCCTTCTCGGGATGCTCCTCCAGCACCATCTCCCGTCCCAAAACGGCGGCGTTATAGGTGCCGGAAAGATTTGCGGAAATGGTGAAGCAGACCGTCTTATCCCCCTTTTCAAAAGCCCTGGCAAAGGCCGCGGGAGAGGGACAGGCTGTGGAGGATGCTGTTTTTTCATCGGCCATGGCAGCCAGCATCACTGGGACCTCCAGCAGGTCATTGTCCGCAAACTCCTGGCTGCCCACCTGGATACGCAGGGGGACCAGCTCAAAGGCCACCTTGTCGCTGGAAAAGTCCTCCGTCCGCAGGTCGCAGCTGCTATCACTGACGATGTTCCAAGTCATATCTTTCTCCTTGTAATCTGGTATTTGATATCATATTTACATCATACCCCTGTGCGCACGGTTTGTCAATGACAAGATATGCGGTTTCTTCCGGCTTCCGGCTTTGTTCTTGACATTTCGATCAAGGCGTGCTATGTTAATAAAGTTCTTTTTAAAACTGTTTTATAAAAAACAAAAGAGGGCCGTCTATGTCTACCAACTACACCCGCCTGCTGCAGTTTTCCCAGCAGTTCGGCAAATTCTATGCGTACCAGTTCACGCCCCTGCTGGAGCGGACCGGACTTTCCATGCGGGAGGTCCATGTCCTCCTGTTCCTTGCCAATAACCCGGGCTACGACACTGCCCGGGATGTGACGCTTTACCGGGGAATGTCCAAGTCCCAGGTCTCTCAAGCGGTAGAGCTACTGTGGGCAGAGGGGATTTTGCAGCGCGCCGCCGACGAGGCGGACCGCCGCATCGTCCATCTCTCCATCACCCAGGCAGGCTGGACTTTGGCCAGAGAGTGTCAGGAGCTCCAGGAGCGGTGCGGTGCCCGGCTTCTGGACGGGCTGGCCCCGGAGCAGGTCCGGCAGCTGCGGGAGCTGCTGGAGACCGTGCTGGACAACGGTGCCCATTTAGCAGAGGAGGCTTCCCAATGAATCAAAAATCCGTGGATCTGGGCAGCGGCAATGTCCGCAAGCTGATGTTTTCCCTGGCTCTGCCCACTATTCTCTCCCAGATCGTCAACATGCTTTACAACCTGGTGGACCGGGTCTACATCGGCCATATGCAGCCGGTGGACACGGTAGGCGCCCTGGCTCTGACCGGCGTGGGCGTCTGCCTGCCGGTGATCCTTATCATCTCCGCCTTCGCGGCGCTGCTTGCCATGGGCGGCGCCCCCCGGGCCTCCATCTTCGAGGGAAGGGGAGAATCCGGCCAGTCAGAGCGCATCATGGGCAACAGCTTTTCCCTGCTGGTATGCGCCTCCTTGGTGCTAACGGTGCTGCTGCAGCTCTTCGCGGAGCCCCTGCTCCTGCTGTTCGGCGCCAGCGAAAACACCATTGGCTATGCCCTCAGCTATCTGCGTATCTATTCCCTGGGCACCTTGTTCGTCCAGATGACCCTGGGCATGAACGCCTATATCACCGCCCAGGGCTTTACCTCCGTCAGCATGAAAACCGTTCTCATCGGCGCCATTCTGAACACCCTGCTGGACCCGGTCTTTATCTTTGTGCTGAACATGGGCGTCCGGGGCGCGGCCCTGGCCACCATTCTGTCCCAGGCGGTCTCCGCCCTGTGGGTGCTGCGGTTTCTGAACGGCCCCACCACCCGCTGGCGTCTCCGCTGGAAGAATCTCAGGCCGGTACCCGCCGTGTTTCTTCCTTGTCTGGCACTGGGCCTCGCCCCCTTCATCATGCAGTCCACGGAGAGCCTGATCTCCGTGTGCTTCAACTCCTCCCTGCTGAAATACGGCGGCGACATCGCCGTGGGCGCCATGACCGTGATGACCAGCATCATGCAGCTTGCCATGATGCCTCTGCAGGGCCTGACCCAGGGTGCTCAGCCCATTGTCAGCTACAACTTCGGCGCCAGGAATCCCCAGCGGGTCCGGGCGGCCTTCAAGACGCTGCTGACGGCCTGTCTCACCTATTCCCTGGTGCTGTGGACGGTGGTGCAGCTGTTCCCCCGGACCTTCGTGATGATTTTCAACAATGATCCCCAGTTGGTGGCCTACGCTGCCAAAGCCCTCCGGGTCTACATGGCCGCCACGGGCATTTTCGGCATCCAGATCGCCTGTCAGCAGACCTTCATTGCCCTGGGCAATGCCAAAGCCGCCCTGTTTCTGGCGACTCTGCGGAAAATCATTCTGCTAATCCCCCTCATCTATATTCTGCCTCATTTCTTCGCCAACAAGGCCTTCGCCGTGTTTCTGGCGGAACCGGTGTCAGACCTCCTGGCCGTAACCACCACGGCCACCATGTTCTTTTTTCAGTTCAGAAGGAGCATAGCGGAACTGGAACAAGAATAAACCGCACGATTTTCGACAGAATGACAACGGACCTGCCGCAGAATTTGAATCTGCGGCAGGTCCGTTTTTACGCTTTTATTTGTCCTTGGGCAGGACCAGGTTCAGCAGCACCGCCATCAGGGTGGCGATGACCACAGGAGACTTACCGAAAATCATGGTCACAGCCGCCGGGAACTGGCTCAGGGCGGCGCTGGCCTGAGAAATTCCCACACCCAGGGCGGCGGACAGGCCCACGATGGTGGTGTTCCGGGCCGTCAGGTCCTGGGAGGCGATCAGCTTCATGCCGGTCATGGCGATGGTGGAGAACACTGTGATGGTGGCGCCGCCCAGCACGCACTGGGGAATGGTGGTCAGAATAGCCGCGAATTTGGGGGAGACGCCCGCCAGCAGCAGGAAACCGCCTGTCAGGGCAAACACCGTGCGGTTCACCACCTTGTTGGTGGTGACGATGCCAACGTTCTGGGAATAGGTGGCCGTGGGCAGGCCGCCGAAAAATGCCGTCAGAATATTGCTGACGCCATAGGCGATAATGCCGCCCTGCAGCTCCTTGTCCGTGGGATCTCGGTCAAAGCCACCCACGGTGGTGGCGGTGAAGTCGCCGATGGCCTGAATGGAGTTGATGGCGAACAGCAGCCCCATGGCCACGCAGCTGGGCACATCGAAGGAAATGCCGAAGTGCATGAACCGGGGCAGGGAGAACCAGGCCGCGTCTCCCACATCCGCGAAGCTGACCATACCGAAGCACAGGGCCACCACGTAGCCAAACACCATCCCCAATAAGATGGAGGCCAGCTTGCAAACGCCCTTGGCCTTGTTGTTCAGGAGCATGACCACCGCCAGGGTCAAGACCGCGATCAGCCAGTTCTGCCAGGAACCATACACCAGCGCCTCCGGCAGACCCTTGGCCGCCACAGCCTCCGCCGTATTGGCGGTACCGCCGGCCATGTAATTGATGGCGGTGGGGTAAAGAGAAAGGCCAATGGTAAACACCACCGTGCCGGTAATCACCGGCGGAAACAGCAAGCGGATCTTCTTCACGAAGATGCCCACCAGCACCGCTATCACGCCGCCGACCAGCATGGCTCCGGCAATGGCGCCAACGCCTCCGCCGCCGGCCACGATGGCCTGCATACTGGGCAGGTAAGCAAAGCTGACGCCCAGGATCACCGGCAGACCGGAGCCAAACCGTCCGCCGATGGGGAAGAGCTGCAGCAGCGTGCAGACCGCAGACATCACCAGAGATGCCTGGATCAACAGGACGCGGTCAGCCTGGCTGAGTCCGATAGCCCCGGCAATGATGATGGGTGGCGTGACGCAGCCGACGATCATGGCCACCAAATGCTGGAGCGCCAGAGAAACGGATGCGCCAATAGGGGGAGTTCCGCGGAACTGGAACAACAGGTCCCGGCGGGACGCGGGGGTCTCCATGGGCAATGCCTCCTTGAAAGTCATTTACTTAATTATGATATCACATCTCTCTTCTGAATCAAACAAAAATTTTGTTATTCGAACAAAAATTTTGTTTCCATTTTTTGTGCACCTCAGACAAACATCCGGCGGCATTTTGTTTGCGCAGCATTTATGGCATAAAAAACGGCACGCACTTTCGTGCGTGCCGCAGGATGTTGAAACAGTCTTTTCGCCAAACTGAAGCAGCCCACCGGAAACGGCGGGCTGCTTTCAATCATGTCAGTCGGGCACCACAGGCACGGCGTCCGCGGGAATGGGACAGGTGTAGCCCTCCGCCGTCTGCTTCCGAAACTCCGCTCTAGCAGCTTCCAGCAGGGCAGGGTCCGTCAGCAGGTCAATAGCAGAAGCCGCCAGCACCTTACCGGCGTGGACGGCAGCCTTGTGGCCCAGTTCCGTGCCGCCGCAGGACACATTCTGCCAGCTGTGACCGGGGCAGCCGTTGGGCCAGGCCGCCACATGTATCTGCCCTGTGGGGCACTGCCAACTCACGTCGCCCACATCGGTGGAGCCCGGCATGAAGGCCGACCCCTGGTACAGGGGCGCCAGGAAATCGTTCAGGGCACCGCCGGTCTTCGCCCGCAGCTCACGCACCTGGTCTGCCACGGCGCCGTCGAATTCGGCGCCGATACCAGGCAGGCCGTCGCTGCCGGGGTAGGTCTTCGCTAAGGCGTCGGCAAAGGCTGTTTCCTCCGCCGTGTGGACGGGGACGCCCAGTGCCTCGAAGTTGCGGTACAACACCGTTTCCAGAGTGTGGTTGGGGACGGTGTCCGCCAGGCCGTCAATGAACTGCTTCTCAAAGGTAGTGCCGGTCATGAGGGCCGCGCCTTTAGCAATGTCATCCACCCGTTTTTGCAGCTCCACTGCCTCCGCTACGTGGTTAGACCGAACCATATACAGCACGCTGGCCCGGGGCTGGACCACGTTGGGGCTGCGGCCTCCGGCGTCGGTGATGGCATAGTGGACGCGGGCCTTGTCGCTCATATGTTCCCGCAGGAACTGGACGCCGATGTTCATCAGCTCCACTGCGTCCAGGGCGCTGCGGCCCCGGTCCGGGTCGCCGGCGGCGTGGGCGGCAATGCCGGTGAATTTATACTGGGTCTGGATACAGGAGTTGGAGGAGCCGGTGACGACTTCATTCACGTCATCCGGATGCCAGGTCAGCGCCGCGTCCAGGCCATACCACAGCTTTTCCCGGGCCATGAACGCCTTGGCGGCGCCGCCCTCCTCGCCGGGGCAGCCGCACAGCACCACGGTGCCGGGCGTTCCGGTGGCTTTCAGATAGGCCTTGACGCCCAGAGCTGCCGCCAGGGCGCCGGCGCCCAGCAGATTGTGTCCGCAGCCATGTCCGCAGCCGCCGGGGACCACTTCCTCCCGCTCCAGGCTCCCGGCCTTCTGGGACAGGCCGGACAGCGCGTCATACTCCGCCAGGATGCCGATGACAGGCCGTCCGCTGCCAAAGCTGGCGGAAAACGCGGTGGGAATCCCACAGATGCCCTTTTCCACGGTAAAACCCTCTTGTTCCAAAACCTCGCAGTATTTCGCGGCAGACTTCTCCTCCTGCAAAGACAGCTCGGCGTAGCTCCAAATACTGTCAGCCACATCGGCAATCACCGCCGCCTTTTCTTCCACGGCGGCGATGGCCGCCTGCTTTTCCGTTGTCATGGAAATGCTCCTTTCTGACATAAAAGGGCACGCACGGAGGTGCGTGCCCTGAAACCATTAAAGTACTTTGCTGAGGAAATCCTGCAGTCTGGGATGCTGGGGGTTGCCGAAGATATCCTCCGGACTGCCCTGCTCCAGCAGCTTGCCGTCCGCCATAAACAGCACCCGGTTGCCTACTTCCCGGGCAAAGCCCATCTCGTGGGTGACCACTACCATGGTCATGCCTTCCTGGGCGAGCTGCTTCATAACGTCCAGCACCTCGCCCACCATTTCGGGGTCCAGGGCGGAGGTGGGCTCGTCGAACAGCATGACCTCCGGCTCCATGGCCAGAGCCCGGACGATGGCCACACGCTGCTTCTGGCCGCCGGAAAGCTGAATGGGATACGCCCCGGCACGGTCCTTCAGGCCCACCCGGTCCAGCAGGGCCAGGGCCTTCTCCTCGGCGGTGGCCTTGTCTATATGCTTGACCTGGACGGGAGCCAGGGTCATATTGTCCAGAATGGTCATATGGGGAAACAGGTTGAAGTGCTGGAACACCATGCCCATCTTCTGGCGGTGCTGGTCGATGTCCAGCTTCACCAGCTTGCCCTCGGCGTTCTTCACCTTCTTTTTGGTGATATCCACGCCGTCAAAGACGATAGAGCCACCAGTGGGTTCCTCCAGCAGGTTCAGGCTGCGGAGGAAGGTGGACTTACCGGAACCGGAGGGTCCGATAACCACCATGACGTCGCCCCGGTTAATGTCCACGGAGACGCCGTCCAGAGCCTTGATGGCGCCCTTGTTATAGTATTTCTTCAGGTCGGTGACCTGGATGAGACTATCTCTTGTCGCCACGGCTCATTCTCCTTTCAAAGTAGGCAATCACCTTGCTGGTGGGGAAGGTCAGGCAGAAGTACAGCACCGCGACCACCAGCAGGGGCTCCAGCACCAGGAAGGTACCGGCCTGGGCCGCCTTTACCGCAGCCATCAGATCCTGAACGCCGATGGTATATGTAATGGCGGATTCCTTGATGATGGTGACGAATTCGTTGCCGATGGCGGGCAGAATGTTTTTCACCGCCTGGGGCAGAACGATAAACCGCATATTCTGACCCTGGGTCAGGCCCAGAGAACGGGCAGCCTCGGTCTGGCCGCCGTCCACGGACTGGATACCGGCCCGGATGATCTCAGACAGGTAAGCGCCGGAGTTCAGCGCCAGGGCAATCACACCGGGCAGGAAACGGTTCAGCTTCAAAAAACCTAGCACCGTGACAGACGGCAGGTTGATGACGTTTTTGTTGAACACCACCTGGTACACGATGAACAGCTGCACCAGCATGGGGGTGGCCCGGATGACCTCCACATAGACCGTGGCGATGAATCCGATGGGATTGAATTTGCTCAGGGCCAGCAGGAAGCCGCCATCCCGGAGATGGCCGTCCTTGTCCAGCCCCAGGGCGCGGAAGGGGCGGAAATTGCTCATCCGCATGATCGCCAGCACCAACGCCAGCAGAAAACCCAAGATGACGGTAAAAAGGGAGAGGTAGACAGTGCAAAGCATGCCTTCTTTAAACATACCGGCATACTGGAACACCTTCTGAAAGCCTGCCGCGGAAACACTCATGGCATGAACTCCTTTCGGGGTTTTTCTTGAACGCGCTAATTCCTCCCCGCGCTTTTGCGGGGAGGAATTAGGGTAATTTCACGGAAGTAGGGTTAGTCGACCAGGCCCTCGATGATCTCGCCGGAAGCCTGCTCGTTGGCCTGAGCCACGAAGTCATCCATGGAACCGTCAGCCAGAGCGGCGGCGATGGCCTTGTTGACGCCAGCCAGCAGGCCCTCGTTGCCCTTCACGACGCCGACGGCAGAGCCTTCCACCTCATAGGGGACGTCGAAGGCAATGTACAGGTCGGGATAGTTCTTGGCGTAGCTCTCGGCCACCACGGTCTCGATGTAACCAGCGTCCAGCTTGCCGCCCAGCAGCTCGGAGACAACGTCAGTCACCTTGGCCAGCTGCACAATGTCGGCATCGGGGGTGTTTTCCACGGCCAGGTCATACTGGATAGAAGCCAGCTGCGCGCCGATGGTCACGGAAGCGTCATTCATCTCTTCAATAGAAGCCCACTTGTCCTTGTTGTCCTTGTGGACCACCAGGGACTGACCACCCATGTAGTAGATATCGGAGAAGGCCATGGCTTCCATACGCTCAGGATCGGGAGACAGGCCGGCCATGCCCAGGTCCACGTTGCCGGCGGTCACCTCAGCCAAAACGCCGTCAAAATCCATGGGGATGACTTCCAGCTCCAGTCCCAGGTAATCGGCGATGTACTGGGCCAGGGCCATATCGAAGCCAGCCAGGTTGGCGTTGCCGCTCTCGTCGATGGCATAGAACTCATAGGGGGCGAAGTCAGGGCTGGTAGCCACGGTCAGCTTGCCCGGGGTCACGGTGGTGATTGCAGCCTCGGCAGG
>Ga0129317_1000775_pt1 | contig 29155 bp, 29 predicted proteins | sample Cm1ome_FD_94430 | JGI IMG/M metagenome (GOLD analysis project Ga0129317, IMG submission 94430) | Eastern black-and-white colobus group fecal microbial communities from Wisconsin, USA - Cm1105 metagenome | ecosystem: Host-associated > Mammals > Digestive system > Large intestine > Fecal | place... | reverse complement strand
TTGCACAGGCTCCGCACCTGCTTCGCAGGGTGGCCGCTGGTATGGGCCGAGGTGGCCGTTTTAATCGGACCAGGTGGCCGCTGAGATCGGGCACCCGTGGCCGCTGGAGAGGGCCTTATGCAGAAAGGAAAGGAAACGCAAACCAAAATAAAAACAAATGAGGTGTTGTAAATGAAAAAGAGGTTCCTATCCATTTTAGTGACTGCGGCTATGCTGTTGTCCCTGCTGCCCGTGTCGGTGTTCGCGGAGGGGGCGGCCTTTGCAGAAATTACTACGGAAGGAGTGACGACCCAATATAGTGACGCAGCGGAATTTTTTACTGCGTTCCAGACTATGGAAGAAGGGACAGTAAAACTGCTGTCAGATTTTGTTGTTGGCGCACAATATATCCCTGTTGGTGAAAGTCAAAAAATTACTTTGGACTTTAATGGCTTTAAGTTGACCAAAAACAGTTCGGGTGAGGTCATTAAAAACGAGGGAGTATTATTTGTTAAAGACACAGGGACGGACGGCGGCATCGACGCAGTCAGCCATTGTATAAGAAATTATGGCACTTTGACGATCGATGGCGGTGTTTATACGACGACTCAAATCAATGCTTCCACCGCGATTTTAAATGATAACGCGATTTTGACTGTAAATGATTGTACCGTTAAAGCATCTTTTTATGCGTTAGCCAGCACTGGTGGAAAAGTCGCAGTGAATGGCGGGTCCTTTATTTCCACTTCTTGCAATCATGAAGGAAATTTTGCTTATGCCGTCTCCAGTCAGGGCGGAGAATTCTTGATGGAAAACGGCTTTGTCCAAGGCGTCCAGGGCGGACTTTCTATCAATAATGGTACTGCAACCATCAACGGCGGCACATTTGAAACGGTGGCATGTACCACTGGAGACGACAACTGCCAGAACGGCGGCACTGCGTTTTATGCTATTTATGTTGCAGGAGAGCGCGGAAATGCTACCGCTGAAATTAACGGTGGGACCTATACATCTGTCAGCAAAGCGGCTATTTTGGTTGGTAACGATAACACCGGCGGCGACGGAGGTATCAACGCAGATGCCACCGTTGTGATCAAAGGCGGAGAATTCAATGGCGGTGGGGATCATGCGTTATTAACTGGCCCGGTAACTGGAACGCCGCGCATTGAGGGGGGCACATTCAACAGTATGAAGGTGTCCCGACAAGGTGAAGATGCATCAGCGCTGACTGACTATTTAGCGGAAGGGTTTGCTGTTTCTCCATCCGGTGATAAATTTGTGGTGGAAAAACTCGGAGAAGAGAACTCTGTAGCAAGCATCGGAAGTAAGTATTACGTCACCCTGACCGATGCCATCGCCGCCGCGCCGACAACGGAATTTAGCACAAAGGCTGCGCCCACAGAAGCAACAAAAATTACGCTGTTGAAGGATACCAACGACGGCTTGGATATCGGAACATCTGGGAAGAAACTCCAGAATATTGAAATTGATCTGAATGGGCATACCCTGACACTGGGGCCTGCGGTCGGCTCTTCGGGTACGGAGACAAACGGATTGCGGGTGCTGTCCTACAGCAAAGTAAAGATTGAGAACGGTACCATTCTCAGCAGTGATCTGCCTAACGACAAGGACGGATACGTCCGTTTTATGCTGGTCAATTATGGCACCATGGTGCTGGACAATGTTACAGTCACCCCGGGGGTAACCGTGTATGGTACTGTGAACAATTGCGGCAATTTGACCCTGTCCGGGAAAACGACGATCGAAACTGCGAGCACTGGAGGCACTGGATATGAGTTTGCAGTCACCAACGATGTCTATTGGGCCCACTACAGCGAATTTGATGCCAGCCTGAATATAGCGGACGAGAACGTTAAGGTCGGAGTGGTCCAGGTAGAGCGGTACGCAGATGATAGAGACGGGAATAAGGGTAAGGTGGTATTAAATATTTCCGCAGGTGCCGTTGAAAAAATCATTGAAGACGGCGCTACCTCTGTTGATGTGGTCGGTAATATCACCGGCGGCTACTTTAATGTTGACCCCAGCGCCTATCTGGCAGAGGGCAAGGCCGCCCTGGCCAGCGACAAGGCCGATTACATTTACATGGTGGGTGAGAAAAAGGCAGAAGTTATTCATGCCGATCCCGCCGTGGAAAACCCCGCAGCGTCTGACGCCACGAAGAGTGACAGCGAAAAACAGTTGGCCGGAGCGCTGGGAGACGCTTTTGATTCGGACAAGGGCGGCAAGGCCCCTGCGGTCAGCACCGACGTCATCACCGCCGCCGCCAACACAAAGGCTCAAGCCAATAACATCACCACATCCACTGAGATCACCGTAAACGGTGAAAAAAAGACGGTGGCAGAGGCCGTCAAGGCGCTGAATAGTGGTTCTGAGGTAGAAGTAGTCATCGTGGTCCAGCCCTATCTGGCCATCGAAATCCAGGACGTAACGATTAAAGGCGGCTCCGGTTCCGAGACAAAAACAATGACCCTGGACATCACCCCCATGGTGAAGACCGTGGCCACTACAAAAACTGTGGTTGATGCGCCCTCGACTGAGATTAAGGCAGATGGGGACAACCCAAACGCAGTACCGGTCAAGGAGGAAGTCCTGCCCATTACCAAGCCGGTGGATGTCACCATCCCTCTGCCTTCCGGCTTCGTGACAAAAACAGACGGCACTTACCCCAACATCTATGTTAACCACACGAAGAACAGCCGGACCTATACCTACACTGCCGTTGTCAAAGAGGAGAGCGGCAAGCCGGTTGCCACCTTCACCAACCCCCACGGCTTCAGCACCTTCACCCTGACCACCACCAATGACGCCGTGGCCGAGGTGGACGGTGTGGGCTACGCCACCTTCCAGGATGCCGTGGACGCCGTGGCAAATGGCGGCACCATCAAGGCCCTGAAGGACATTGAGTCCACCGTCAGCGGCAATAAGACCTTCACGGTGGAGGACAACGGTCATACCGTCACCCTCACCGCCGCGTCCGGCTACAATCTGAGCAGCACCGGCGGCACTTACACCGTATCCAGCCGTCCTTCCGGCGGCGGTGGCGGCGGCGGTTCCTCCTCCACCTACGCCATCAAGGTGGAAACGTCCTCTCACGGCTCTGTGACCGCCAGCGGCAAGTCCGCCTCCTCGGGCAGGACCGTCACCCTGACCGTCAAGCCTGACGCGGGCTATGTTCTGGACGAGCTGACCGTCACCGATTCCAAGGGCAGGGACGTAAAGCTGGCCAAGAAGAGCGGCTCCTCCTACACCTTTGAGATGCCTGCCTCCGCCGTCACGGTGGAAGCCGCCTTTAAGAAGGGCGTAAGCCAGCGCCCCGCGGACGCCTGCACCGACGTGGCTGAGAGCGCCTGGTACTACGAGGCGGTGGACAGCGTGCTGGCCTCCGGCATAATGAGCGGCACCTCCTCCACCACCTTCGCCCCCAACGCCACCCTGACCCGTGCCATGGTGGCTCAGACCCTGTGGGCCGCCCAGGGCAAGCCGGTGGTGAATGATGCACTGACCTATGACGACGTGGCGGGAGGCGACTGGTACGCCGAAGCCATCCGCTGGGCCGCCTCTGAACACATCGTGTCCGGCTACTCCGACACCAAGTTCGGGCCCAACGATCCCGTCACCCGGGAGCAGCTGATGACCATCCTCTACGCCTATTCCAAGAACCAGGGGAAGGGCTTCAGCGGTAACTGGATGTTCCAGCTGGGCTACGCGGATACCGCTGAAATCAGCACTTGGGCCTACGAGGCCGCCTGTTGGTGCACCACCAACGGCGTGATCTCCGGCAGGACGGGCAATCTCCTGGACCCCCAGGGCACCGCCACCCGGGCTGAGGCGGCACAGATGCTGGTAAACTTTATGCAGGTTCTGGACCGCTGAGCTGCCGGCGCACAGACAAACGCCTGTATTCCCCCACTTTACCGGCAGGCCGGGGCATTGCCCCGGCCTGCCTTTTCCACCTTTGTCCGGGCCGGCCGCCGCCAAACCCGCACCGGATAGATTGGAATTTTTTTAAAAAACCTGTTGCGTTTCCCCGAAAACTGTGGTATCATATCAGTTGCGTTTACGAAACGATCCTCCAAGGAGAAAGAGGTGAACATAAATGAAGGAAGGCATCCACCCCAACTATGAGCAGACTACCATTCGGTGCGCCTGCGGCAACGTGATCGAGACCGGCTCCACCCAAAAGGACATCCGTGTCGAAGTGTGCTCCAAGTGTCACCCCTTCTACACTGGTAAGCAGAAGATGGTAGACACCGGCGGCCGCGTCAGCCGCTTCAACAAGAAGTTTGGTCTTGACAAGTAAGATCGCCTTTAAAAGCCGCGCCGAGTATTCGGTGCGGCTTTTTGCGCATTTATCCCCGGATGGGTATCAACTCCGCGAAAACCTGCATAGACTGTTACTATGAATTTTTAGGAGGCGCCGCCATGTTTCACTCAATCAACCCCAAGGATCTGGACCACAACGTATTTTCTCTCATCGGCGACCAATGGATGCTCATTACCGCCGGAACCCCGGAACACTGCAACACCATGACCGCCTCCTGGGGCGGACTGGGCGTCATCTGGGGCGCTCCCGCCGCCACCTGCTATATCCGCCCGCAGCGGTACACCAAGGAGTTTGTGGATGGGGAGGATTTTTTCACCCTTGCCTTTTTTGACCAGGCCCACCGCGGCGCCCTGTCCCTGTGCGGCTCCAAAAGCGGCCGTGAGGTGGATAAGGTGAAGGAATGCGGCTTTACAGTAAAAGCGGCCTCCTGCGGCGCCCCCTACTTTGAAGAGGCCGACCTGGTGCTGGTGTGCCGCAAGCGGTTCGCCCAGGCCATGGATCCGGTCAACATGCCCCAGGATATAAAGGAAAAGTGGTATCCCCAAAAGGATTACCACGTGATGTATATCGGGGAGATTGTGGAGGTGCTGAGGAAGCGGCCCCTCTCCCCCGAAAGCAATGATAAATAACGAAAACAGCATGGAGGTACCATGACAGAAACAATCACGAAGGAAACCATCAACCGGGCGGTGCTGGTAGGTCTGGACGCCTACAGCCTGTCCAAGGAGGAGAACGCCACCGAGGCGTCCATGGAAGAGCTGGCCGCCCTGCTGGAGACGGCGGGGGGCCGGAGCGTGGGCATGGTGATGCAGTCCAAGGACACCCCCGATCCCCGCACCTTCATCGGCGAGGGCAAGGTGGCCGAGGTGAAGGAGCTGGTCCACGCCATGGACGCGGACATGGTCATCTTTGACAACGCCCTCTCCCCCTCCCAGCAGCGGGTCCTCGGCGAGGAGCTGAAGGTCCAGGTGCTGGACCGGTCCGCCCTGATCCTGGATATTTTTGCCCAGCGGGCCCGGACCAGGGAGGGACGGCTCCAGGTGGAGCTGGCCCAGTACAAGTACCTGCTGCCCCGCCTGCTGGGCATGTGGACCCACCTGGAACGCCAGGAAGGCGCCATCGGCACCCGGGGCCCCGGCGAGACCCAGCTGGAGACCGACCGGCGGCACATCCGCCGGAAGATCTCCAAGCTGGAGGAGGAGCTGAAGGACGTCCGGCGGATTCGGGCCACCCAGCGGGAGCGAAGGATCAAAAACGAGGTGCCGGTGGTGGCCATTGTGGGCTACACCAACGCGGGCAAGTCCACCCTGCTGAACAAGCTCACCGGCGCGGACATTCCGGCCAACAACCGCCTGTTTGACACCCTGGACACCACCACCCGCACCCTGGAAATCTCCGACACCTGCACTGTCCTGCTGTCAGACACCGTGGGCTTTATCCGAAAGCTGCCCCACCATCTGGTGGAGGCCTTCAAGGCCACCCTGGAGGAGCTGGAGTTCGCAGACCTCCTACTCCACGTCATCGACACCTCCAACCCGGAGTGGCGGGAGCAGGCCGAGGTGGTGGACCAGCTGATCCACGAGCTGGGGGCCGACCGCACCCCCCGCATCGAGGTGTTCAACAAAAGCGACCTGTGGGACGGGGATATCCGCCCCCACGGAGACCACATCGTCTCCCTCTCTGCCAAGACCGGAGAGGGCCTGCCGGAGCTGCTGGCCGCCATCGGCCGGGTGCTGGACAACGGCGCAAAGCGGGTCACCATTCACCTGCCCTACGACCGGGGCGGCCTGCTGGACATGCTCTATCAGGAGGCCAAGGTGGAGCAGGTGGACTACGCCGGGACCATCGATGTGACTGCCATCTGCACCCCCAGGGTCATCGGCCGGCTGGGCCCCCTGGTGGAGGGGTGGACACCCCGCAAGGAGCCCTGGGAGGAATAACACACAGCGCACAGAGATAGGAGTCCGTTATGATATTAGAGACACAGCGGCTGATCCTGCGGCCCTTTGCCCGGGAAGACGCCGCCGACCTGTATGAATATGCCAAAGATCCCCGGGTGGGGCCCATTGCGGGCTGGCCCCCCCACACCAGCGCGGAAAACAGCCGTGAGATCATCCGCACCGTCTTCTCCGCCCCCAACACCTTTGCGGTGGTGGAGAGGGCCACGGGGAAGGTGGTGGGCTCCGCCGGCTTTGTGGACACCCACCGGGAGGGCGTGCCCAAGCCCGACGACGAGATCGGCTACGCCCTGAACCCGGCGTACTGGGGCCGGGGCTATATCCCCGAGGCGGTGCGGGAGCTGACCCGGCACGGCTTTCAGGAGCTGGGCCTGAACACCATCTGGTGCAGCCACTACCTGGGCAACGAGAAGTCCAGGCGGGTCATCGAAAAGTGCGGCTTTCACCCCATGGGCTCCGGCATGGAACCGGTGCCCCAGATGGGAGAGACACGCACCGTTTTGTTCTACGCCCTCACCCGGCAGGCGTGGGCGGCGCGCTGACCTCTTCCAGCCGCCGCGCCAGACTGCCCAGGTCCGCGGCGTGCTGGGACAGGTAGTCCAGGGCCCGCCAGAGGGTCTGGAACACCTCGTCCCAGGATGCCCATGTCAGGCCCCCCGACTCCTCCAGACGCAGGGCCATGGCCTCCAGCAGCACCACGTCCTGGCGCAGGTCCTGGGCGGTCTCGCAAAAATCCGTGAACCAGTTTGACTGTGCTTGCGTCATAAATCACCTCAGGATTATTTTACTACTATTTGATAGTAAAATTAACACTATCATTTGATAGTAAGTATAATAATTCTGAGGTGATTATGATGTATTTTCCCAGACTGCTGGATTTGCGGCAGGATGCAGATAAGAGCCAGAAAGAAATTGCCGCGCTTTTGGAAATCGACCAGCGGACATACAGCAATTATGAAACCGGAAAACGGGAAATTCCAGCCCGCCTTTTGCTCACGCTGGCAGATTATTATGGCATTTCTGTGGACTATATTTTGGGGCGCACAGATGATAGACTATAGAAGAGTCCTGATGGAAAAGAGGAAAGCGCGTGGGATGAGCCAATACAAGTTAGCTAAAATGGTTGGAATCACACAATCCTTTATGAATGAAATTGAAAGCGGGCGGAAAAGCCCCTCAATTGAGGTGTTTTTCCGTATCTGCGAGGCACTGGAGATACGGGTCTTTCCCGACGAGGAGTAGGCGCAAACGCCCCGCCGCCCGGAACAAAGGAGAGAGATGCTTATGACCGAATACTACATCCCCACCCAGCCCAGCCGGACGGAGCTGGTGGAAAAGCGCTCCCGGTTCATCGGCCGGGTGTGGCGGGTGTCCTCGGAGGAGGAGGCCCGGGTCCGCATCGAGGAGACCAGAAAAAAAGAGTACGACGCCCGGCACAACTGCTGGTGCTACCTCATCCAGGACGGCCCGGTGCGCTACTCCGACGACGGGGAGCCCCAGGGCACTGCGGGACAGCCCATGCTCAACGTCTTTCAGCGGGAGGGCGTGGTCAACGTGTGCTGCGTGGTCACCCGCTACTTCGGCGGCATCCTGCTGGGGGCCGGGGGCCTGGTCCGGGCCTACACCCAGTCCGCCAAGGACGCCCTGGACGCCGCCGGGATCTCAGTGGTCCGCCGCTGGGTGGCCATGGAGGTCCCCTGCACCTACGCCCAGTTTGAAGGCATGCGCCGGGAGGTGGACTCCTTCGGCGGCGTGGTGGAACATGTGGACTACGGGGCCGACGTGGTGCTCTCCGCCCTTCTGCCTGGGGAACGGGCTGGGGAATTTGCCGCCCATATTCTGGACGTATCGGCGGGGACGGTAGAGGCGCTGGAGGACGGGGAGCGCTTTCAGGACGTGCCCTGGCGGGAGCCCGTCAAGCAGTGAAAAAGAGCCGTTTTCTGATGTGGAAAACGGCTCTTTTTATCAATTCCCTGTAACAAATGACGCTCTCCCGCAGTCTATATAATGAAAGAGAGGAGGGAGCCCGATGGTCAGCTTTGACGCAAAGGAATTCGACGCGGTTTACCGGGAGTACGCCGGATTGATCTACCGGTATCTGATGTCGCTGGGCTGTCCGCCTCAGGACGGAGAGGACGTGGTCCAGGAGACCTTTGTAAAAGCCCTCCTCTCCATTGACCAGTTTCGCGGCGACTGCAGGCTGGAGGTCTGGCTGTGCCGGATCGCCAAAAACACCTGGCTCACCGCCCTGAAAAAACACAGGCGGGAGCCGCCTATGGTGCTGGAGGACGGCAGGCCGGACAGCGCCCTCTGGGAGTGGCTGGACCTGGTGGACCGGCTGGACGAGCCCTACCGGGCGGTGTTCCGCGGGCGGGTCCTGGGCGGTCTGGAATACGCCCAGCTGGCCCAAGCGCACGGCAAAAGCGAGAGCTGGGCCCGGGTGACCTATCACCGGGCCAGACGGAAAATCATCGAAATGCTGAACGAAGGAGGGACGAAGGGTGGTACTTCGCTGTGAGGTGGTCCAAGACCTGATGCCCCTGGTTCTGGACGGGGCATGCAGTCCGGAGAGCAAAAAATTGGTGGAGGAGCACATTGCCCGGTGCCCCGGCTGTCAGGCTGTCTGGGACGGGCTGCGTCAAACCATGCCCGAAGCAGTGGAATTTCAGGATCCGGGACGCGGGAGCGCGGAGGTCCTTCGGCGCACCGTCCGGACGGTCAGCCTCCGGGCGGTGTGGTCGGCGGCGGGGATCACCGCCATCGTCCTCCTTTGGATGGGGTATCTCTGGCAGGAGATGCTGGCGGATCAGGGGAATTACCGCTATTTCTCCTACTCCTTCCACGAGATGTGCGCAGCGGCCCTGATCGGAACTGCAGCCGCCGCCTGGATCTGGCTGGCAGCGCTGTTGTGGAAGAACATCCGACGCCGGACCTGGAAGCAGAACTGGATCCTTCTGCTGACACTGGCAGTTATGATTGGGGGACAGTGGTACTATTTTTATCAGGCACAGAGGACCTCTTACACGGGCGCGGCCCAGGTAATAAGCGTCACCGACCACGGATACCAGGTGGACATTCAGGTGGGCGGGGAGCGCAGGACCCTGGAGACCATCCCCCTGGTCAGCAATCTGCTGGAAACGGACGGCACCACATATCTGATCAATTATGAGGAACGGAAGTCCGCACCCGGCCGATACCGGCTGAACTATGTCTGGGATATTATTATAAACGGCCAGGGAGAGCCGGTGGGAGACTGAGGATATATAAAAAACCAGCTACCCGATTGGGCAGCTGGTTTTTATTCGCCATATTCCATTACACAGCGCGGGTGACCTTACCGGAACGGAGGCATCTGGTGCAGACGTACACGTGAGTGGGGGTGCCCTTCACGATCGCCTTCACGCGCTTCACGTTGGGCTTCCAGGTGCGGTTGGAACGACGATGGGAGTGGGAAACCTGGATGCCGAAGGTGACGCCCTTGTCGCAGAATTCGCATTTGGCCATGTTGCTTACCTCCTCGCTATGAGAATCGCTTTAAAAAAAGCCTCGACTGATATGATAGCAGATATTCAGACAGATTGCAAGCACTTTTTCAAAAAATAGAGGAAAGAAAAAATTCATTCACACGGTCCTTTGTGTTGCGCGGAGCGGAATTTTCGTCTATACTAAGTGAAAAAGCCGTCTGTCCGGAACCACAGCCTCCGGCGCGGCAAGGAAGGAAGGATTTTCATGTCGGAGAGCCTGTACAGCGTTAAGCTGGGGGAGATCATCCGGGAATTTGAGCTGGAGGTCTTATGCGCGGCGCCGGACTATGAAAACGTCCCCCTGCGCACGGTGGACGTCAACCGCCCCGGCCTGCCCCTGTCCGGATTTTTCGAGCATTTTGATACCAAGCGCCTGCTGCTCATGGGGCTGACGGAGAGCACCTTTGTGGAGGGGATGAACCCGGCCCGCCGGCGGGAGAGCTTTGACCGGCTGCTGTCCTACCCGGTGCCCGCCCTTATCATTACCCGGGGAATGGAACCCTTCTCCGAATGTCTGGAGATGGCGGAGAAGCACGGGCGCACCGTACTGCGCACCAAAGCCCAGACTTCCGCCTTTATGAGCGCCCTCATCGGCGCTCTGTACAACCACCTGGCCCCCCGGATCACCCGGTCCGGCGTGATGATGGAGATTTACGGCGAGGGCGTGCTGTTCCAGGGGGAGTCCGGCGTGGGCAAGAGCGAGGTGGCCATTGAGCTGATCAAGCGCGGCCACCGGATCATCGCCGACGACGCGGTGGAGATCAAGGAGACCAACCACGGCACCCTGGAGGCCAGCGCCCCCGAGCTGATCCGCCACTATATGGAACTGCGGGGCATCGGCGTCATTGACGTGCGCCGCCTTTTCGGCATGGGCGCCATCAAGCTTAAACAGCAGATCAATCTGGTCATCAATCTGGAACCCTGGGACGACAACGCGGTGTACGACCGCCTCGGTCTGGACTCAGTACAGACTGAAATTCTGGGGGTCAAGGTGCCCTCCATCACCATCCCCGTAAAGCCGGGCCGGAATCTGGCCAGCATTGTGGAGGTGGCGGCCATGAACAACCGCAACCGGAAAATGGGCCATAACGCCGCCCTGGAGCTGACCCGCCGCATGGACCAGCACTTCGAGAAGCTCCAGAGCGAGCCCCAGGAAGAGGAGAACAACTGACTATGTACTATATCGGTGTTGATGTAGGCGGAACCAACCTGGTGGCCGGGCTGGTAAACGAATCGGGAGAGATATTGGGAAAAGTGAGCCACCCCGTGGACCGCTCCCTGTCGGCGGAGGCGCTGTGCGGCGAAATTGTCCGGCTGGCCAGATCGGCCTGCGAGACCGGCAGTCTGAGTCTTCAGCAGGTTCAGGCCGTGGGGGCGGGCTTCCCCGGCCTGGTGGACAACAACAGCGGCACAGTGGTGAAAACACCCAACATGCCCTTTGACAACACCCCCTTCCGGGCCCTGTTTCAGGCGGAGTGGGACATCCCTGTCTATCTGGGCAACGACGCCAACTGCGCCGCCATTGGAGAATATTGGGCCGGGGCGGCCAAGGGCTGCAGTCCGGCAGTGGTCATCACCCTGGGCACCGGCATCGGAGGGGGCATGGTGACTGACGGAAAACTGTTCACCGGCTTTGCAAACGGAGGCATGGAGCCGGGTCATATGATTATTCATCCCAACGGCCTGCTCTGCGGCTGCGGAAACCGGGGCTGCTGGGAGCAGTATGGCTCCGCCACCGCCCTGATCCGGCTCACCCAGCAGGAGATGGAACGCAGCAGAGGCAGCCTGCTGTGGGAGTTGTGTGAGGGGGACCGCTACAAGGTTCAGGGCCGCACCCCCTTCCAGGGCGCCCACCTGGGGGATGAGACCGCCAAACGTGTCCTCTCCATGTACCTGCAGGGGCTTGCCATCGGCCTGATTAACCTGGTAAACATCCTCCAGCCCGAAGTGATCTGTCTGGGCGGCGGCATCAGCAACGCTGAAGACGCCCTCCTTCTGGACCCCCTGCGCGAGCTGGTGGCCCGGGGCTCCTACGACAAAGCCATGCCCACCCGGCTGGTGCGGGCCGCTCTGGGCAACGACGCCGGCGTGGTGGGCGCAGCCCTTCTGTGCAATGCGCTATAAAGGTGAAACACCTGTCACATAACACGATGAAAACGCCTGCGGGCGGCACGGCTTGTCCCCCCAGGCCCTTCAAGTCTGAAATCCCCCACAGCCGCGCGCCCGCGGAGACCGCCATCCCCCGGCAAACAGGCCGGGCATATCCAAGCGTTCAAAACAGGACGCCGTGGAACTTTGTGTTTCACGGCGTCCTGTTTTCTTGATCCCGCCGGCTCACTCCACCTGGATAATTTTCACCTGGTCGGCGGTAAATCCCGCGGTCTGGTGGACCACATCCACGATCTTGGCCGTATCCGCCTCAGTCAGCCCTCCCTCCGGGGCGGAGACGGCCAGACTGAGGGAGTCCTCCCCGATAAAGGCCACACAGTCCGTATACCCCTTGGCCACCACCAGATTTTCAATCTGGGCCTCGGTGACGGTGTAGTCCGCCATGGTCTGGATGGTGTCGTTGACCTGGCTCTTCACCGTCTCGTCCGCATCCTCACGGGCGGCGGCGTCCTGAAGCAGGGACAGGGCACTGTCTCTGGCCTGCTGGCGATTGAGGCGGGCGGTGGCGAAATAGCCGCCGGTGCCGGAAGCCCCGGATGTGGATGCGTCCGGCTGGGCGGAGCCGTCTCCCGTCTCCTTCAGCAGCGGATCTCCCGTTTCTCCCCCCACCATGGTGGACTGCCCCAGCGTCTTTCCCGCCTCCTGCTCATAATTCCAGTTGAGATAGACCGCGGCGCATACAAACAGTGCGATGGCTGCCACCACCGCGTTCCGCTTCCACAGCTGGGACCAGTTGGTTCCCTTCTTCCCCGTTCTCATGGTTCATTCCTCCTATAAAAAATATAAAATAGCGCGCTGTCACCGGACTGTTTATGGTATTCAGTCATCTGCTATGTATTCACGATCCGCTCCCCGGACAGATGGAAATCCGGTCCGCTCCCAGCCCGGTGAGGGCGGACACCGCTTCCGCCAGCTGCAGCCTGACCTGGGGACTTCCTCCGCCCGGGCAGACCACCAGCGCCCCCCGGAACCTGGGGGCCAGCGTCTGGAGGGGAACCACGCCCTGACTCCCCGAGCCCTGCCCCACGGTGACGGTCTCCCGGGTCATTCCCCCTTCTCCGTCCTGATCCTGGTTTTGGGCCAGCACCCGCCGGCTGCCGCTGTCCAGAGTCAGCACCACCCGGGCTTTGCCCGCGCCCTCAATCTGAGACAGAGCCTGCTCCAGCTTTTTTTCAAAGGCATCCAGATCAAAGCCGTCCTCCTGGACCGCCGGTTTTTCCGCCCCTCCTGCCTCCCCCCGGTCTCCCGCGGGCAGCAGCAGAAGCAGAATTCCCACCGCCATAACCAGCAGCACATATTGATACTTCCCCAGCGCCCCCTTCCACCTCAGGACCGCCTCCGGCCACTTCACCTTCACGGCAACTCCTCCTCGCTGTAATAGACCTGCCGTTCCAGCGGGACCCCAAGGTCCTCCTCTATAAGCCTGGTCAGCCGGCTCTGGCCCTCGTCCGAACCCGCGCCCGCCACCTCGGTCCCGTCCGGCACATACAGGCCAGCCTCCTCCGCCCGGCAGCTCACCCGGGCCGCGCAGGTCAGTCCCATCTCCGCCGCCTTGTCCACAATATATGCGGCATACTCCTGCTCTATGATGACTTTCATCTCCTGATCCACCCGTTCTCCCAACGCCATTCTGCCGGCCTCCAATCCGGCAAAATAGTCCTCCAGCCAGTCCCGGCCGCCCGCCAGGTCCAGATCCGCCGCCGGGGACAGCACCGCACACAGCAGCACCAGTCCGCACACCAGGCGCCCCACCCGCTTCACCGGGCCGGCAGGCATCAGACTGTCGGCCACAGCACACAGGATGGACGCGGATATGATGGCCAGCAGCCACCCTCTCGCCCCGGCCATCACAGCGTCACCGCCGTCAGGGCGGACACCAGGCTGACCAGCAGCACCAGCGCCCCCGCCCCCGTCATCCCCAGCACCAGTCCGAAGGCGCCGCCGATGGCGTCAATCAGCTGGCTGAGCCTGGGCTGGGCCACGGTGGCACACAGGGCCGCCGTCACCTTATACAACAAATACTGGACGGCCAGCTGGAGAAAGGGGGTCAGGCAGATGGCCAGCACCACCAGCATCCCCGCCACCCCCACGGTCCCTTTCAGCACCCCAGCACCCGCCAGCACGGTCTCCGAGGCGTCGGCCAGAATGCCGCCCACCACCGGGATGGCCCTGGAAATGGCCAGCTTGGCCGCCTTCACCGCCGAGGCGTCCACACTGCCGGCAATGGCTCCGCTGGCGGTGAGGTAGCCCACAAAGGTCAGCAGCAGGGCGGTGAGAAGAAAGGTGGCCGCGCTTTTCAGCAGCCCTGCCAGCTTCTGCAGGCCCGGATTTCCCACCGCCGCCTGGGCACAGCTCACCGCCACATAGCAGTAGACCAGGGGGATGAGCAGCCGGTCCATGGCCGTCATCAGCAGCTGGGAAAACAGCACCGTGGCCCCCTGCCGCACAGCCGCGGAGGTGACGCCGCCCCCGGCGGCGGTGAGCAGGGCCATCACCGGCAGCAGCACGCCGGAAAACCCATTCATTTTTCCGATGGTGTCCCGCCCCAGGCCAATCATGGCCGCCATATCCGTCATGGTCAGGGCGGTGATGGCCAGCGCTCCCGCCAGCTCCACCGCCTGCAGACCCTCTTTTTTCTCCCGGAGCCCGGCCCCCTCCGCCAGACCGCACAGCAGCACCACCGCCAACAGCTTCAGCGCTGTGGACAGGCTCCGGCGAAAAAGCCCCCCCAACTGGTCCAGCGCGTCGGAAAACAGATTGGACAGGCCCCGGTCCAGCTCCTCCCCCTGGGTCACACCGTAGCCCTCCGCCTGGTCCCACAGCTCGTCCAGCTCCGGAACCCCGGCCCCCGCGGCGGGAAAGACACACATCGCCGCCAGCACCAGAAAAACAAACAGCCGTCTCATCATAGTCCCTCCGCCAGGTCGATTTCCAGGGAACGCCCTCCCCTGCGCGCCCCCCACTCCCACTTTATGGGGCGCGGTCCCCTCAGCCCTCTGCCCCTTCTCACAACAGCAGCTCTCCCATCAGCAGCGTCACCGCCCGGATCAGAGGGAGGGCGGCCGCCAAAGCCAACACCGTCCCCGCCAGCTCCACAAAGGAGGCCACCCCCGTCTCCCCCGCCGACCGGCACACCTCCGCCGTCAGTCTGGTCAGGATGGACAGCGCCACCGTTTTCAGCACCGGCTCCAGCAGAATCTCCGACACGCCGGCCAGGCCGGCCAGTTCCCGCATCAGCTCCAACGCCGCCCCCAGCCCGCCCGCCGCCGCTGACAGCATCCACAGCCCGGCGCACAGGGCCAGGAGCAGGGCCAGTTCCGGGGTGTTCCTCCGCAGCACCGCCCCCAGCACCGCCGCGGTCACAGCCACCGCGGCCACCTTGACCATGATCTCCATTACAAATGAAACAGGGTTTTGACCATGTTGAACAGGTCGGCAATCTCCTGAACCACCATCATAAGCACCACCACCAGCGCCGCCAGCGTGGTCATCATGGCCTGCTCGTCCCGGCCCGCCCGGCTGAGCACCTGGTTGAGCACTGCCACCACAATGCCAATGGCGGCAATCTTAAAAATCAAATCCACATCCATGGAAAAAACCCCTCTTTCGTACTGCCGGAAGGTCATTTTCTTCCCTCTCCCGGCCATATATTCCTGAACCTGACCTCTGCTTTGCTCCGGCGGCGGATTTGGCCGCCGTCAGTCCTGGCCGCCCAGACTTCTCACATCAGCAGAATAACCAGAAAGGCGCCTCCAGACAGTCCCAGGGTCTGGTACACCCTGCCCTGGCGGCGGTACTCCTCCTCCGTCCTGTCCCTCAGCGTCTCCAGCCGGCGGCGGACTCCCTCCACCCCCTGCCTCTCCTCCCGGCAGGAGCACCTGCCCAGCACCTCCCCCAGGGGCATCAGGGCCTGCCGCCCCTCCTCCCCCAGCTCCTCCAGCTCTCCCGCCAGCCGCCGCCAGGCCAGGGAGAACTCCTCCTCCGACAGGCGGTCCAGCGCCCGGCCGCAGTCCTGAAACAGCTTCTTTGCCGGTCCCCGGCTTCTCAGAATCAGCCGGTCCATCAGCAGCGGCATAGGTGGGCTGTCCAGTTCCAGCTCCTGCTCCAGCAGGGCCAGCCCCTCCCCCATTTCCCCCAGTGCCCTCGCCCGGGCCTTCAGGGCGGCCGACGCCCGAAAGCCCATCCACGCGGCCCCGGCGGCCACCAGAGTGCCTCCCAACAGTCGTATCATCTAGTTCAGCTCCTCCACCTCATAAATTCTTTCCCTGTCTCTCTGGCGGATGGTCACCAGCCGCCGGAACAGGCCGCCCTCCAGAAGGGGGCGGTACAGGGGCCTGCGGACCAGGTCCCCCCTGTCCCGGCCGTGGGCCGTGGCCAGCAGGGTCACCCCGCAGCCGGCGGCCGTCTCCAGGGCGGCGGCGTCCTCCGGCGCCGTAATCTCGTCCACCGCGAGCACCTGGGGATTCATGGCCCTGAGGAGCAGCATCAGGCCCTGGGCCTTTGGGCACCCCTCCATCACATCGGTACGCGCCCCCACCGCCAGCTGAGCCACCCCGTTGTACATGGCCGCCACCTCCCCCCGCTCGTCGGCCAGGGACACACGGAGCGGGGCCGTCCCCGTCCCGTCCGACACCTGTCGGACCAGATCCCGGAGCAGAGTGGTCTTTCCCAGGCCGGGCGGGGCCAGGATCAGGGTATCGGTGAGCCGTCCCCCGGGACACAGGCTGTCCAGCACAGGATCGGCCGCGCCCCGAACCTGGCGTGCAATGCGCAGATCCGCCGACGACAGGCGGCTCAGGCTGTGGATCTGCCCCTCCCGCACCACGGCGGTGCCGCACAGTCCCAGCCGGTGTCCCCCGCGGATGGTCAGATAGCCCCGGCGCACCTGGTCCAGCACCGCGTGGAGGGAGGCCCGGCTGGCCAGCTCCACCAGCTGCTCCAGCTCCCGGGGCTCCACCGGCGGACCGCCCAGGCATCGCTCCCCCTGGGGAAACACCGCCGACATGGGAAGCCCCGTCCGGAGGCGCAGCTCCTCCGCCCCTGCCTGCTCCTCGTCAGACAGCTCCAGCGCCGCCCGCCTCAGCCGCGGGGGCAGCACCTCAGCCGCCTGGCAGTACCCCATCATCCGTTCCTCCACGCCTGTCCCCCCTTTGCCCCAATTCTATGCGGACAGGCCCCCGGATATGACCGGAGAGAAATTTTCTCCCCCTCCCCGCTTGACTTTTCTCTCTCCATGTGATATATTTCGCATATAAGATAGAAATATATCACAAAAAGTTTGGTATTTCACACATCAAGGAGGTCAATATGAGGCACCCCTTCAACGTTCTGTCCCTGGCCGCCCTCCCCGCCCTGGTCAGCCTGCTCTGCATCCCCAGCGGGGACCGGGACTATCTCTGCTATTTGGGCTTTTTGGTCTTTCTCCGCTATCTGTGGGTCAACCCGGACGAGCTGTTTCTTCACACCGTCCGCCGGGCCGCCACCTCAGCCTTCCTGCTGGAATTTCTGCTTTTGCCGCCCTGCCTGTTCCTGTTCTATTTCCTGGATCCCCGGATCAACCCCATGCCCAAGGCCCTGGCTGTAAGCTACGCCGCGTCCGTCATCTTCTTCTGCCTGTATCACACCTGGCTGGAGCTGCGGGAGGGGAAGGGACTGGAATGAGCCTGAAAACCCGTATCCGGGAGCTGCGGGCCCGGGACCGGCTGAGCCAGGAGGAGCTGGCCCAAAAGGTGGGCGTCCGCCGGGAGACCATCGGCAACCTGGAAAATGGGCGCTACAACCCCTCTTTAAAGCTGGCCATGGACATCGCCCGGGTGTTTGGCTGCCCGGTGGAGGATATCTTCTTTTTTTCCGACGAGTCTTCATAGAAAAAAGGAGCAGCCGCCTTGCGGTCTGCTCCTTTTTTACTGCTGTTCCTCTGTTGTGCTCCGCTTCCCGTGCCGCCCGGCGGCATACAGGGTGTTTTCCATCAGCATGGCCCGGGTCATGGGGCCCACCCCGCCGGGGACCGGGGTAATGAAGGATGCCTTTTGGGCCACCTCCCCGTACACCGCGTCCCCCCGCAGCCTGCCCGCATCGTCCCGGTTGACGGCCACATCCACCACCACGGCGCCCTCCTTCACCATATCTCCGGTGATGAGGCCCAGGCAGCCGGCGGCGGTGACCAGGATGTCCGCCCGGCGGCACTCCGCCGCCAGATCCGGCGTCTTTGTGTGGCACACCACAATGGTGGCGTCCTGCCACAGCATCAGCATGGCCTGGGGCTTGCCCACAATGTTGGACCGGCCCACCACCACGCACCGCTTTCCCGTGGGATCCACCCCGTATTCCGCCAGCAGGCGCATCACACCGGCCGGGGTGCAGGGGCGGAAGGACTCCTCCCCCAGCATCAGATACCCCATGTTGGCCGGGTGGACGCAGTCCACATCCTTGTCCGGACGGATGGCCAGCTGGACCGCTTTCTTATCCATGTGGGGGGGCAGAGGAAACTCCACCAGGATGCCGTCAATGTCCTCTCTGCCGTTGAGCTCCCCGATCAGACCCAGCAGCTCCTCCTGGCTTGTGCCGCCGGGCAGCACATACTCCTCGCTGTAGATGCCGCACTGCCGGCAGTCCCGCCGCTTGCCTCCCACGTAGACCTGGGAGGCCGGATCGTCCCCCACCAGTATCACAGCCAGCCCCGGCTTTTGGGCCAGACGCTCCACCTGGAGGCGCACCTGCTCCTTCACCCGGGAAGCCAGGGCCGCTCCGTCCATTACCACTGCGGACACGGCTCACCTCTCCTCTCCATGATTCCCATCGTCCTCAGGAGGCTGTTTCTCCTCCGGCACGTCCTCCGGCACCTCCCCGGGGGCCTCGCCGGCCCCCTTCTCCGCCTCGCCGGCCGTCTCCCGGCCGCCCTCAAGCTGATCCACGTAGAGCCGCGGAGGATGGCTCAGGCTTCTGCGCCACAGCCACAGCAGCACCGCCCCCGCCGCCGCGGCGGAGACGGCCGCCAGCAGCTGGGACACCCGGATGGAGCTGCCCACATACAGGTACAGGCTGTCGGTGCGCAGCCCCTCGATCCAGGCCCGTCCCAGTCCATACCAAAACACGTAGAACAAAAAGCATTGTCCGTCAAATTTCCGCTTTTTTCCCAGAAAATAGACCATCACCAGACCCACCAGATTCCAGGCCGACTCATAGAAAAACGTGGGATGTACACCCAGGCTGCCGGACAGGACGGCCTGATAGCCGGCCTGGTCCACATACCCCTGGGACAGCAGATCCTGGGCGATGGATTCCCCGCACATCCGCCAGGGCAGGGTGGTGGGGCCTCCGTAGGCCTCCACATTCATAAAATTGCCCCAGCGGCCCACCAGCTGGCCGATAAACAGTCCGTGGACCCCCAGATCGGCAAAGGCCAGGAAGCTGATTTTCCGCACCCGGCAGAAAATCAGCAGCACCAGCGCCGAGGAGAGGATGGCCCCGTAGATGGCCAGTCCTCCGTCACTGTAGCGGAAGATGGCCGCCCAATCCAGGGAGCCGTCTGGATTTTGGTACAGCCCCAGGTTGAAGGCCACATAGTACACCCGTATGGCGACCAGGGCGGCGGGGACGGCAAAGAGCATCATGTCCATAATCTGATCCTCGGTGATGCCGAACCGCTTGCCCCACCTGCCGCAAAGGAATACCGCCAGCAGCAGTCCGGAGGCGATGATGACCCCGTACCAATAGATGGGACGTCCCAGCACTGTGAAGGCCACCCGGTTCAGGGTGAACTCCAGACCCAGCCCGGGGAAAAAGATGGTATTCATCATGCCGTCTCCCCCCTTGGCCGCACAACGGACAGGGCGGCCCGCTCCTCTGTCACCCACTGCTGGATGAGCTGCTCCCCCTCCTCCTTGGTGATGGAGGGAAAGAGCTGGGCAAACCGGAGGTAATCCGTCCCCGCAAAGAAGGCCTGGGCCTGTCCCACACAGAGATTTTCAAAGGAGTTCAGCCCCCGGACCTTGGCGCCGTACACGCCCTTCTTAATCCGCTCCCACAGCTTGCCGTTGATGCCCTCCCGGCCGATGCGCCCGGCCTCCTGGGCCACCGCCTGTCGGACGGCCAGGGGGTCCCTGGACTCTCCGCCGGCGCAGAGGAAGGAGCAACCGGGGTAGCTCTCGTAGCCGTAGGAGAACCCCTGGTTAATCAGGCCCTCCCGGTACAGCCTGGCATACAGGGGGCTGGAGTTGCCCAGCAGGGCCTCCAGAGCCAGCTCGGCCACCAGCTGCTGACGCAGACCCTCCTCCCCCCGCCGGGGGACGTCTCCCTTATAGCCCAGCTGAAAAATGGGGGTGGACACCTCCATGGCCGTCTCAATCAGGGACTGGGCGGCCCGGTGGGACTCCTTCTCCCCGTAGTCCTTGGCCGCAATGGGGCCCGCCTGGGCGGGCAGAATTTCCCGGGCCGTCCGGCAGACCTGCTCCGGGTCCACCGGTCCCGCCACGCACAGCACCATATTGGCCGGGTCGTAAAAGGCCTTGTGGCAGGCGTACAGGGTATCGGCGGTGATGCGGGAGATGGACTCCACGCTGCCCGCCACGCTCACCCGGATGGGGTGGGTCCTGTAGAGGGCGGCCATCAGATTCATAAATACCTTCCAGTCCGGGTTGTCCTCGATCATGCCGATCTCCTGACCAATGATGCCCTGTTCCTTGTCCACGCTCTCCTGGGTAAACCAGGGGACGGAGACGAAGGAGAGGAGGATGCGCAGGTTCTCCTCAAACTTTTCGGTGGACTCAAAGTAGTAGCCCGTGATGGCGGAGCTGGTGAAGGCGTTGGGGCTGGCCCCGTTGGCCGCCAGGTCCTGGAGGGCGTTGCCCTCCCTGGTGTCAAACATCTTGTGCTCTAAAAAGTGGGCCACGCCGGCGGGGGTCTGGTGCCACGCCCCGTCCAGGCAGAACTTCATGTCCATGCCACCGTAATTGGTGGCGAAGAAGGCGTAGCCCTTCTGAAACTCAGGTTTTGGGAAAACAAAGACGTGCAGGCCGTTTTCCAGCGTCTGGCAGAACATCTCCTCCCCCACCTGGGGAAACTGCTGTTGATCCATGGCTTCAGCCCTCCTTGCCTTTCAGGAAATATACGGTGTCCAGCTCCAGCGTTCGGGCCGCAGCGGCCACCTGCTCCCCGGTGACCTTCTCCAGCCGGGCGCACAGCTCTTCAATGGTGGTATCCAGTCCGGCGGCCGCCTGGCCCAGCCAGAACTCCTCCTGCCGGGCCTGGTCGTCCAGGGTAGCCAGATGTCCGCCGATCAGGGTACGGCGGGCCCCCTCCAGCTCCCAGTCCTCGATCCCGCCCCGTCGGATGGCCTCCAGCTGGGCCAGGATCTCGTCCTTTGCCGTCTGATACTTGTCAAACTCGATGCCGGAGGATACCAGGACCAGCCCCTTCATCTTCTCCACCATGGAGCTGGCGTAGTAGCACAGGGACAGCTTCTCCCGGACATTCATAAAGAGCTTGGACAGGGTGGTCCCGCCAAAGACAGCGTTGAACATGGTCAGGGCAGGATAGTCCTCCTCCCAGCAGGTGACGCCCCCGGTGCGGAAGCCCATGGCCAGCTTGCCCTGGGTCACGTCCATGGCCTCCTCCACCACCCGGGGTTCCGGTCCGGCGGTGAGGCGCACCTCACAGTCGGGGATTATCCGGTCCCCGTTCACCGGCAGACCGGACAGGGCGGCCTTCAGGGCCTCCTCCACCCGGTCCGGACCGGCGGAGCCGCAGTAGTAAACCTCCACAGCGGCGGTACGCAGCAGATCCTGATACCGCTGCCACAGGCCAGCCGGGGTAACCGCCTCCACATGGGCCTCGTCCCCCAGCTTGTCCACCCCAAAGGGCTCCTCGCCGCACATGATCCGGGTCAGCCGGTGGGTGGCGTAGGTCCGCTTGTCGTTCATCTGCCCCCGGATCCGGTCCAGCAAATTGGCCTTCTCCCCGTCGGTGTAGTCGGGGGAAAACACCCCGTCCTGGGTATAGGGCTTCAGCAGCACCTCCCCCAGCAGGGCGGCGGCGGACTCCAGCACCCGCTCCCCGCCCAGGGCGTAGGCGTCGTCCAGAAAGCTGGCCAGAAAGCCCACGCACTGGGACTCCCCCTTCTTTCGGACCACAGGCTCGATGGCCCCGCCGTACAGCTCGTCCAGGGCGGCGGACAGGGACTCCATGTCCGGATGGACCGCGGTGCCCCGGCGCAGGACGGAGGGGATCAGGGCATTGGCTGCCGCCGTCTCCTTGTCCAGGGGGGCAAACAGGGTAACGGACAGGTAGGCGCTTTTAAATTTATTGGTGTGGACCGCGCGCAGCCACACGCCGGGAAACAGCTCCCTGCGGATAATTTGAGACATAGCAAAAAATTCCTTTCTCCAGGGATATGAAAAGGGAAATTTCCCCTTTCTGTGCAATCGTGGATATCATACCACGACTGGCGGGAAAAAGTAAAGTATTGTGAGGCAAACAGGTCTGCCGGCGGAGGGAGGACTCCGGCGGCGGAACGTTCCCATGCCCCGGCATCACTGCCGAGCCTGCCGGGGGACTGCCCGTCTTCCTCCCCCTCCCGGCAGACGGCAAAGGCCTGTCACACCAGGGGCACGGTGCATTCGGCGGGGAGGAGAGGCGGACCCGCCCCTCGGTCCCCGCCCGCCGCAGGGAAAAAATGCTTCCGTACCGGGGCCGGACAGGACCTTATATGGTCACGGTCAGCCTGTGCTCCCCCTCCAGTCCGGCAAGGAAAATCCCGTCCTCCGCCGGCTTTTCGTCCAAAACGGCGGAACGGCTTCCGGTGCGCCGCACCTCAATGTTCAGCAGGCCATGGGGCAGCCTCCATTCCGCCGTATACCCCGGCCAGTCCGGCGGCAGGCCGGGCGCCGCATACAGGCGGCCCTCCCGCACCTCCAGCCCCAGCAGCTCCTGTACGGCCACCTGCCAGTACCAGCCCGCCGCGCCGGTGTACCAGCTCCATCCCCCCTGCCCCTCCCGGCCGGGGGCATAGGCCACGTCGGCCGCAATGACATAGGGCTCCGCCCGATACCGCTCCGTGGGGTGGTGCTCCGGCAGCAGGGCCTTCAATACAGCCCAGCCGTCCTCCGGCCGGTCCAAACGGAAGCAGGACAGGGCCAGCCAGACCGCGGCGTGGGTATACTGCCCCCCGTTCTCCCGCACCCCGGCGGGATAACTTCTGATATAGCCGGGGTCAGATCCCTTTTTCCCGTCAAAGGCCGGATCAAACAGGCGGACCACCTGCCGCTCCCGGTCAAACAGCCGGTTCAGAGCGGCGGACACGGCCTGGCCGGCCCGCGCCCGGTCCGCCCCGGCGGGCAGGGCAGCAAAGGACTGGGCGATGGAGTCGATCTGGCACTGGACACTGCCGGAGGCGCCCAGCGGGGCGCCGTCGTCGTAATAGCCCCTGAGATACCAGCTTCCGTCCCAGGCCCGCAGGGCGGCCTGTAAATAGTCCTCCGCCCTGGCCAGCAGCTCCCCGGCCTCCTCCTCGTCCCCCATGCGTCGGCAGAGGGGGGCAAAATCCTGAAGCACCATGGTCAAAAACCAGGTGAGCCACACCGACTCCCCCCGGCCTTTCGCGCCAACCCGGTTCATCCCGTCGTTCCAGTCGCCGCCCCCCATAAGGACCAGCCCATGGGCGCCCGGGCCCCGCTTCAGCACGCAGCGGATGGCGGCCAGGGCGTGACGGTAGACGGTATCTGTCTTTTCACTGATCTGAGGGACCTCGTACCGCTCCATCTCCCCGGGCTCCAGGGGCTTTGAGGACAGCCAGGAAGCCTGCTCCTCCAAAATACTCCAGTCCCCGGTGACCTCCGCGTACCGGCACAGCACCCAGGGCAGCCACAGCAAATCATCGGTAATCCGGGTGCGCACCCCGGCCCCGTGGGGCGGGTGCCACCAGTGCTGCACGTCCCCCTCCTCAAACTGGCGGGAGGCGGCCAGCACCAGCTGTTCCCTGGTCCTGTCCGGGCTGGTGTACAGCAGGGCGGCCACATCCTGCAGCTGGTCCCGAAATCCGAAGGCCCCCCCGTTCTGATACTGGGAGGTCCGGGCCATCAGACGGCAGGCCGTCACCTGGTACAGACACCAGCCGTTGAGGTAGCGGTCCAGAGCCGGGTCCGGCGTGGACACCGTCAGCGAAGACACCCGCTCCCTCCACCAGGCCATGGTCTCCCGCCCCAGCTCCTCATACCGCTTGGGCGTAAAGCGGGACTCCAGCCCTCCCCGCCCCGGCTCCGTCACCAGGGACAGGGGCAGTCCGTCGGCCAGGGCATGGGTCAGGGGCGCCCCCTCTCCCAGCCGCCAGGCCAGCCGGCCGGAAGAGCCGGCAAGCTGAAAGGTGAGCACCCGGCAGCTCTTCTCCGGCGGGACAAAGGCCCGGGTCACCAGAACCGCTCCCCCAAGCGCCTTCTCCCACCGGGCAAAGCCGGGACCGTAGGTGACGGCACATGGACACCCGTCCCCGTCGGCAAAGACGGACCGCTCCTCTCCGCCCATTTCCAGCGTGATCCGCTCCAGGCCGCCCACCGCCAGCGGGTCGTTGGGCCATGGGGTCAGCCTTCCCTCCCGGGCGTTTCCCCCGGACCACAGAAAGCCCGCCCCCGTCTCGTCGGTGAGCCAGCCGAACTCCGGCCCGCACAAAATCTGGTTCCATCCCACAGGGGGCAGCCGGGGACCTGTTCGGATGGTGACGCTCCCGTCCCCATTGGACTGCCAGGGGGCGGGTCCGGGCTCCAGCTCCACCGGAGGCGGCGGGGCAATTTCTTTTGTCCGCCCGGCCGTCTCCTCCGGCTCCAGGGGCAGAATGACCCTGGCCCAGGCCAGCACGGCCGGCGCGGCGGAGCTGTCCGCCAGATGGATGCCGCCCTTGGCCCCCAGCGCCGACTCCGCTCCCAGCCGTTTCAGCTCCTCCAAAACAGCGGTGCGCAGGGGACGGCGGTAATCGCCGCTCTCCTCCACCAGCAGCACCAGATCGAAGGGGAACCCGGACCGGGACAGCAGCTGGTGCCAGCCGCACCACAGGGCCGCCCGTTCCTCCTCCTCCGCCCCGCTGAGGGGCCCCGCCGCAATGGGCAGATCCCCGGAGATGCCGAAGGCCCACAGGGCGGACTGGGGCGGACGCTCCCCCGGGGCCTTTCCTCCCGCCAGACGTTCCAGCAGATAAAAACCCTCCAGGGCCTGGCGCTCAGACAGAGAGAGCCGCCGCACCAGCGGCGCCAGGCTGCCCGCTTCCCCGCCCCGGCCGTTCAGGATCCGCCGCGCCCCCTCAGCAGCCACCGGGATGCTGTCCCCCACCCCGAGGGCCAGGGCAAACACCGCCCGCTCCCCCGGCTTCAGGGAGACAGGGAACCGGACCATAAGACAGGGGTCGGTGCCAGGTCCGTTTTCCAGGGGACCTGGCCGCCGGCCGGGCAGAGCCCGCAGGCCCCCCCGGCCCAGGGCAGTTCCCCGGTCCAAGCTGGCCGTCACTCCCTCACCCTCCCAGGCGGCGGCCAGGGCGGGCCCGTCTCCCCCCTCCCGGCCGCGCCGGTGAAACAGGGCCCCGTCCCCGGTGAGGCTGCGCTCCAAAAACAGGCGGGAAAAGGCGGGGTGGGCCTCAAAGTCCCGCAGAGGAGACAGCACTGGCTCCAGATAGAACAGCAGTTCTCCTTCCAGCCCTTCGCCGCCCTCCCAGGTCAGCTCCACCCGCCGCAGCTCCCCGTTTTCCCGCCTGGGAACCGCCAGAGTGGTCCGGGCGGACAGGCCGCCCAGCCGGAAGGTCCATGCCGCGCCGGCGGCATAAAACTCCCAGCCGTACTTTCCCTCCCCCTGATACAGGGGGGCGGGGGTCAGACCATTCAGCCCCGCCTTCCCCTGAAAGAAGACGGATACTCCCGCCGGGGCATAATATTCCCCCGGCTTTGCCAGGGTGACCTGAACCTCCCCCATGCGGGCGGAGGTGAGGCCGTTGTCACAAGCAAAAACGGCATAGCTGCCGTTGGACACCAGATGGCACCGGGGGGCCAGCCGTCCCCAGTCCTCCCCCGACCGATGCAGGGCCGGTCCGGACACCGGTCCGGGCTTTTCCGGAATGTCCCGCTCCCTTTGGCGCATGACCGGCGCCCCCACGGGCACCCGCTCCTGAAGCAGTTCCCGGTAGGCGGCCAGGCTGCAGTTGGCCATAAACCGCTTCTGCATCACATTGTCCCGCAGCACATTGTCCACAGCCAGCAGGCTCATGCCCAGATGGTGGGACATATAGGAGCGGACCACCTCGTACTCCTGACCGGCGCTCAGGCGGGCAGGGGTGTAGTCCACCGCCTCATACAGTCCGTACCGGCCCTCCAGGCCCATGTCCCGCAGGCGGCGCAGGTTGCGCAGAGCGCTGCGGGGCGCCAGGAGCAGAGCCAGAAAGGAGGCATAGGGGGCCACCACCAGCTCGCTGTCCAGCCCCCGGCGCAGCCCCAGGGCCTGGACGCCGTGGGCCTTGTACTGGTAATTCATCCCCGGATCAAAGGCGTAAAAGCCGGACTCCGAGATGCCCCAGGGTGTTTTGGTCCTGGCGCCCCGCCGCTTCTGGGCATAGATGCAGAAGGCCAGCGACTCATAGAGAAAGGAGTTGGGCTCACAGGGCATCAGCAGGTTGGGCATGAAATATTCAAACATGGTCCCCGTCCAGGAGGCCATGCCGCTGTAGTCGTTATCCCCCAGCAGCATGCGGCCCAGCCTGCGCCAGTGGCGGGGCTCCACCTCTCCCCAGGCCACGGCCAGATAGCTGGTCTGCCGGGCCTCGCTGGCCATCAGGTCGTACACTCCGTCGGTCAGCCGGTCCCGCTCCGCCTCATAGCCGATGGAAAACAGCCGCCGCTCCCGGTCGTACAGGGGGGACAGGTCCATGGCCCGGGCCAGCGCCCCGCTCCGGCGGGCCAGCTCCTCCTCTCCCCAGTCCCGCAGCCCCTCCTCCAGGGCCATGAGGCAGCCCCGCAGATTGCCGCTGTCCACGGTGGACACATACCGGGGCTGGAGGGGCCGGAGGGACCCGGTGTCATACCAGTTGTACAGGTGTCCCCGCCACTTGTCCAGTCCCTCCACCGTATCCAGCATATGGCCGATCAGCTCCCCGCTCCGCCGCCGGGGCAGCAGGTCCAGGTCCGCCGCCGCCATGGCGGACAGCAGCCCCAGTCCGATGTTGGTGGGGGAGGTGCGCCGGGCCAGTCCGGTGCCGGGCTGCTCCTGCCAGTTGTCCGGGGGCAGCCAGTGGTCCTCCTCCCGGAGGAAGTCGGCAAAATACCGCCAGATCAACGTGGCCTGATGGAGCAGAAAGGCCCGGTCTGCGGGGGGCAGTCCCTTTTTTCTCCCGGCGGGCTGGCTCACCGCCCAGGCCACCGCAGGGGCCAGCATCCAGAGAAAGCCCACCCCTCTCCCGATGCGCAGCTGGGCGCACAGAAGGGTCGCCAGACCCACCGCCGTGGAGAACCAGCAGGTCTTGTAATAAAACCACAGGCCGTCCCTCCCCTTCTCCGTCTGGGCAGCCGTCACCCAGGCCAGCAGGTTCCGTCTGGACACCAGCATCCGGTACAGGGCCGTACAGACGGCGCTGCCGGCCACATAGGCGTGGTAGGGCAGAAACAGTAGCTGGATGGCGGTCTGCAGAATGGCCCCCGCCAGTCCGGCCACCACGGTGGAGTGGTACCGGCGGTGCTCTCCATTTCCCCGGCGGGCGGCCAGCTCCGCACCGGACAGCAGCAGTCCCGAGGCGGCGGCAACCACGGCAATCCCCCCCGCCCAGGCCAGCACCGTGCCTGAAAAGCACAGGCCCAGCACCAGAGCCGTCAGGGTAAACACCGGGGACAGGGACCGTCTCAGATTATCAAAAATTTTCCACCGGGCCAGCAGAGGCAGCGGGTTGTCCTCCCGCCCGCCCCGCCCGTCGGGGACCCGCCTGCCCAGCCAGGGCAGCAGCTGCCAGTCCCCCCGCACCCAGCGGTGGAGACGGGCAAAGTAGCCGTAAACCTTATAGGGACAGCCGTCGGTCAGCTCCACCTCACCCAGCAGCCCCGCCCGCAGGTAGCTCCCCTCCAGCAGGTCGTGGGACAAAATGGTGTTCTCCGGAAAGCGCCGGTCCAGGCAGGTGTAAAAGGCGTCCACCTGGAAAATGCCCTTCCCCGTGTAGCTCCCCTGGTCGAAGAGATCGTGATACACATCGCTGGCGGTGGAGCCGTAGGGGTCCACCCCGCCCAGCCCGCCAAAAATCCGGGAGAAGGCGGATTTGTTGGCCGCTTCCAGCTCCACCGCCACCCGGGGCTGAAACAGGGCGTGGCCGGACACCACCCGCCGCTGGTCCCGGTCGATCACCGGCTGATTCAGGGGGTGGAGCATGGCCCCCACCATCTCACGGGCGGTCCCCACGTTCAGGCTGGTGTCAGAGTCCAGGGTGATGACGAACCTGGTTCCTCTCAGCCCCTCCCCGTCTCCAGCCGCCACCTGCAGCCCGGTGGGCTTCTCCTTCAGCAGGCGGACCAGCTCCGTCAGCGCCCCCCGCTTCCGCTCCCATCCCATATAACGCTCGTCCCGGGGGCTGAACAAGGGTGTGCGGAAAAAGAGGTAGAAGCCGCCCCCGTATTTCCGGTTCAGCTCCTCCACCGCCTCCCTGGCCCGGTCTTTCCACACCATCCCCTCCGCCCCCATGGGCGCGCCGCTGTCCGGCAGGTCGGCCAGAATGCCAAAGCGCAGCTCCCCGCCTCCGTCCCGGTTGGCCAGGCGGTACCGCTCCAGCAGACGGGCCAGCCTGGGTCCGCTGTCCTCCCCCGTCAGCAGGGAGACCACCACGCACAGGGTCCGCCCCTCCGGCGGAATTCCCCCCTCCAGCTCCATGCGGGGCACCGACCGGGGTGTGACCACCCGGACCAGCACAAAGTCCAGCACATTTTTTACAATATCCGACAGGGGCAGCAGCAGAAGCAGCGCCACCCAAAAGGACCCTACCGCAGCCCACAATCCTCCCGCGGCCGCCCCGGACAGGGCCAGCACCGACGCGCCGTACCCCCATCCGGAGGGGAGGGGGGCAGGTTACAATCTGAAGTGCAACAGGCGAAAAATAAGAAGACAATACGCAGGCCAAAGTGTAAAATGGAGTCACCACAACAACATCAACACGGAGGCGAGAGTATTGTCCTACACAC
>Ga0129317_1000774_pt1 | contig 29158 bp, 36 predicted proteins | sample Cm1ome_FD_94430 | JGI IMG/M metagenome (GOLD analysis project Ga0129317, IMG submission 94430) | Eastern black-and-white colobus group fecal microbial communities from Wisconsin, USA - Cm1105 metagenome | ecosystem: Host-associated > Mammals > Digestive system > Large intestine > Fecal | place... | reverse complement strand
TTGTCATATCATAATCACGACAATTCAGAAGCTTGCCACATTCATAAAGAAAAATCCGACACATGATGTGTATGATAAACGTGTCGTAATAATATTCGATGAATGTCACAGAAGCCAATTCGGTGATATGCACGCTGCCATTGTAAAAAAGTTCAAGAAGTATCATCTGTTCGGCTTCACAGGAACGCCTATATTTGCTGTAAATACAGGCTCAGTGAAAAATCCGAACCTTTGTACAACTGAACAGGCTTTCGGAGATCAACTGCATACATATACTATTGTTGACGCTATCAACGATAAGAATGTTCTTCCTTTCCGTGTAGACTACATCAAAACTATGGACAAAGAGGAAGATATCGAAGATGTCAAGGTGTGGGATATTGATCGTGAGAGTGCATATATGTCTAAGAAGCGTATCACTCTTGTAACAGACTATATCCTTAACCACTTCAATCAGAAAACCTACAGATGTAAGCATTTCATATGGAGACCCAAGCCTAAAGCAGCTATTTTTCAATATATATAATTGCATTTATAACAATATCGTAGTTGAAAAATTGGAGGTAACCCATATGTTAGCTATACCTGAATTAGGAATGCCACAAAGCCAAACGGTAACTACCGTGTACAACGGCAAGCGTGAGGTCTGGATGGACTACGAACAGGCAAAGGCGTATTTCCTTGAACTCATGATGTCCACTGACGGCGAGGAGCATGAACGTGCTGAATGCGTTTATATTCAGCTCTTGCACGGGCTTGACGAGTGCAGTGATGAGGACGAATAAACAAAGAAAAGAGCGAGTTGTCAGAATGTAATGACAACTCGCTTTGTTTATGTTTGAGAAAGATCATATTTAAGCAAATCCGAATGATTCTACCGATAGTATTCAGCAGGTATCGGTTCGTGGGAGATGCAAAGGTCTCTGTCAGCTTTTGCCCATATTATTTGTGCCGTATCCGTCATCTTCCTTGCATCACAGCAATAGACTAAGGCACTGCCAAGCTGTGAATAGGTGACTGCTCCCATATATTCAAATGCGTCTTTGTAATTGGGATAGTATTCCGAAACACAGGTGTCTGCTGCTGCGGTAAAATGCGTATGAAACGGTGGAGACACAAGCATATTGCCCTCGTGATCTTTTATCATGATCGTAAATGTTTCGGGATTCAGTCTGTCAGGTATTTGCAGGCGTTCGTCAACGGCATGAAGATAGGTGTTTTTGTCATGACCTACACCGATCAGCAGTACCTTTCCCGATTCTTCGTATAGTCTGCTCAGACAGCCGCCGACAGGTGCAGGAGAGGCTGAATGCTCCTCGCCTTCGACCCATTCCGCTGCACTTTTGCCAAATACCGTCACCGAATGCGTTGGGTGCAGGGAGCGGACACCGTCCGTGCGGAAGGCTGCCACTCTTGCAAGAGTACCGATACAAGGCATCGTTGATCTGACATCGTAAAACGGATTGCTTCTGCAAACACTGTTCCATGTATGAGTCGGCACGATAAACAGACCGTCCGAAAGATATTCGCTGAATGCATCTATAAAACCGTCTGCACCGTTTTCGATTTTGCCGATCGAACGCAGAGAACAGTGCAGCGTCAGTTTGTCATCGTTCTTTACTCCGCAATTTTTCAGAAATTCAAATATATCGTTCTTTGTGATCATAAACCGACCTCCCTATTACTTACCACTTCAAATCTCCGTCACCGCCCATAGCTCTTGTCATTTCCTCGATCTTTTCAAGCGGAAAAGGCGGTGTGGCAAGCGGCTTCATGGCGATCGACATCAGCTTCATAGGGTTATCATCAGCGGCGATGCGGTTTGAGTTGAGCGCTCCACATATCCTGCACCGATGAATGATCGCCCATTCGCCGTTTTTTCTGACCCAAACGCTGACAGGCTCCATAATGCCGCCGCAGTCCGCTGAGCGATCTCCCGGCTCATTATCTAAATGCTGACTTGACAGGCAGTAAGGACAATGATTTCGGTGATTGCTGCCTGCACCTGTCGGTACGACAGTCTTGCCGCAGAACTTACATATAAATGTATTATTGCATGGGTGTGTTTTATAATAACCTTTTTCAAATGTTTTTTTCTTATGTTCCCTGTTCATGGGGATACCTCCTAAAAAGATGAATTTATCCTTTCTTTCGGGAGGCGCATGAGATCACAGCTAACCTCCCGGTTATCCTGCAATCTCTGCTTTTCTGTTTTTAGTCAAAAGTCATTTCTCCTTATTATACTAAATGAGTTCATTATTGTCCTTTGCTCGGCAGTTTGCTCACAATGATCCCTTTGATGACAAACAGCAAAAACACAACTGTCACTGCATATGGCAGCCTTGCTGCTGTTAGGAACAGCACAGCGATGATGCTCAGAACAAAAGAAAGAATTGTCACAGCACTGTGTCCCTTTTCGATATGCCTGTAATGCATCAGCACCTTGACTGCACCTACTGTGATCAGCAGTATCATCAAGCCCCAACAGACACAAGCGAACGGCAATGCAATTTGTGTATACCGCAGTAAACTGACCGCTGTAAATGTGCCGCCCAGCTTCTCCGGGTAAAGTGGCAGGAGGAGCATCATCAACGCCATGATGTCAGTGCAGCCTGTCAGCAGGTCAAGCAGATCGGCAATAGTTTTACGGTTATCGTCCTGTGCGGCGGTGATGAGTTCCTCCGAGGACAAGAGCTCGTCGATCGTAATAGAAAAATACTTCGAGATCTCTTTCAGTGAGTCGATGCTCGGGTAACCCTTGCCGGATTCCCATTTTGAGATCGCTGTGCGTGATACGAAAAGTGCCTGCGCAAGCTCTTCCTGTGTCAGACCTTTCTGCTTTCTCAAAGTCTGTAATTTTTCACTAAATTCCATTTCTTCCCTCCGTCAGTCTGACAGTGCCGTGATATAGCAGATACAGCCCTGCGCTAAGCAGCAATGCCCCGATAATATCCGTCAGCCAGTGTACGCCCGATACAGTCCGTCCAATGACCATAAAGAGCGTGAAAACAGCAGTGCAAGAATATACGGTCTTTCTTACAACACTGTTCTGCACCCTTCGCCGCACTTGAAAGGCAAGTGTCGGCATCACGCTGACAACAAGTAATGTTGTCGAGGACGGATAAGAGGCTTCCATTCGCCCCTCAATGAGAATCGGGCGGTAGTTGATCGGTATCATCTCAAAGATCAGATAGCCTGCGATCACAAGGATATAATATACCCCAAGCAGCAGGATATCGCTGTCTACCTTGAACAGATTTTTTCTTTTGACAAGCTGAATAAATCCGAGCACGCCAAACCCCATACAAACAGCGATCGGCACCAGTCCCAGCCAGTCTGTAACTGTGTAGAGCGTCATATGAACACCTGTCAGCTTGTGAAACCACTGGTTCACTCCAGCAAAGCCGATATTCGTCCCGTTCTGCCCGACAGGCTGCACGTCCACCGTCTGTATCAGCATCGTCCAGACGATGAAAGCCGCCATCATCCCCAAGCCTGCAAGTAGCAATTTTCTTCCATTCTTTTCCATTACATCAGATCCTTTCGTTCATTGCCTTTCGGCTGATCTCAGGATACCATGGAACTGTGAAAATGTAAAGAACCGCTGCGTCACATCAGCGACACGGAGCGTGTCATCATCGGAATATCGGCGTTTTTTTGATGATACGTCTATCATCGTCCTTTACGTTTTTTCGGTGGGGTTACAATCTCTGCATTGTTGCCGAACATCTTACAAAAGTTTTTTATGATGATCATAATTTGCTGATTTCTTCTTCCAGATTTCTTAAAAACGCCCCCGCATGAGCACCATCCATTTGCGTATGATGAAACTGAAAAGAAACAGGCAATAACGCTTTGTCACCGTCAATTCTATATCTGCCCCATATCATAAACGGATTATTGAAAATTCCGCTGTACATTCCGACAGCACCATCAATTTCGGTATCTACAATGGCAGAGGTTCCGATCACCATGTAGTTTTCCGATAGATCATGATCCGAACAGGTGTCATGAACTTGTTTCGTATATTGCAAATAATTCACATTAAACTGTTCGAGGTCATCGGTGTAAGCAATGTCACAGGAACTCACTTCGCCCTCTTTGTTTTTTACGATCGTATTGACTGCTATCTTATCGTACTGCATCAGCTTATCGCCAACAGGCAGGAAATAAAACTCTTTAATAGAGCTTGCCGCTTTGCCTATGCAATGATCGAGCAGCATATTGAATTTCATACCTGTCATTCTGCTCTTGTTTATTAGGGGCATCACATCAAATGTCTTAAAGAACGTCACCATAGGGTTTGGTGCTTTCATCCATATTTTAAATGCTGACGCTCTTGTTGTTTCTTCGGGATCGATCTCTCTTACGTTCGTTTTTCTCATCTCCTCTGAATCATCGTTAAGCCGTTCTTCCTGCATTGATCAGATACCCTTCATGAACAGCCGCCGCTGTTGCGATAAAACAAACAAATACTGCACTGTACCTCAGATCAATAAATGTCAGCGTCAGCGGGAATAAGAAAAGCAAGCATCCGGTCACTTTGTTTATCATGGAATGAACAGCAGCAAACGCTTTCTGTCTGATGTATCCAACCGCGATATTCGCCACTTTAATAAATGCTATGACTAATATCCATATATAAAGCCAGACCGGAATATCCAGTACCGGAAGCAGCTTGATCAGGCATACTATCACAAACAGAATATCTGCGAACGTATCAAGCTGCGAGCCGAACTTGCTGACGGTATCTGTTTTCCTTGCAACCGCACCGTCGATCATATCCGAGAATCCGGCAGCGATATACAGCGCATAAAATGTTGTCGATAATGTCGGAAAAAACAGCATAGCAATGCTATACATTATTCTGAACAAAGTTATGATATTTGCCATTTTACATCGGTGTTCCTACTTCAATTAAGTTTCCGTCCGGGTCGTAAAAGCGTATGACCTTCTGTTCCCAGCTATACGTCATAAGTCTGTTGACATATTTCACTTCCGGATAATACCTTTCAAGCCTTTCGATAAAGCCTTCAATGTCGGCTTCTTCAAAATATAGCTCGCAGGAATTGTTCTCCGGAATTATAGCTCTCCCGATGAACTCTTTCCAGTATTTTTCTTCCTGCAGCACGAGCCCTTCCGTCAGTATCATATTGCCGTCATTGTCAAGGATCATTTCAAGACCGAACAGATCATGGTAGAACTGTTTGGCTCTCTCTATGTCTTTAACAACTATCAGAATACTTTTTAGTCTCATGTATGTTCCTTTCTATATAAACAGCTTGGCAAACTCCGATTTGTCAGTAACGGTCTCCATTCGGTTCGCTTTTTCTTTTCCGGTAAAAGACAGATCCATCCTCAATTTTTATGATACGATAGCCTAATTTTTTATAAAAAGCATTTGTCCGCTCATTCCAACATGGGGTATCCAGATCAAACTCAGCAGCACTTGGGAAATTCTTTTCTATACATTCCATCAAACGAATTCCGTAACCTTTTCTATGATAGATGCTATCAATAAATATTCTGCCAATGTATATACTATTTTTTGTTTCATCCTGGAATATAATGGCTGCCCCTACCAGATCTTTTCCTATCATTGCCTGATACAAATGCCCCTCCCGGATCATTTGTTTATGCCATTCTACCGAATCATATTCAGGCGGACAGTCATCTTTTGTTCCGCCAACATTTACGTCTGTTTCAAAAGCACTGATAGACATATCTAAGATTTTTTCTACCTGATTTTCCTCTGCTTTGACAATATACATCACACTTCTCCCAACTGTCTTATACGATATCTTTAATCACGGAAGTACAGTTCATCATCGCCCTCTGTGCTTTTCTCTTTTCTTTTGCTGTTTTATTTCAAATATCCGTCTCTTGTCTGCAAGCTTCTGTTCACGGCTCTTGACCTTGCGCTCCTGTTTATTCTGTTCAAGCTGCATTTGCAAAGCCCTCTGCGATCTTGTGCCGATGCCCGTTTGCTCCATCTGTTTTCTTGCGTTTCTTTGTCTGCGCTTGGGATTATCTGCCGCTTTGCGCTTGTCTATATTTACTTCCCGACTGAAACGCAGTTCGGTGTAATGTCTGAGTAAGAACGCATATATTTCCTGTTTCTTCGGCTCTGCACCAAATGTGATCTTACACACAGACAGCTTACCATTATCACAGCGTTCAAATACTCCTACCCAGAACGGTTCGTCAAAATATACTGTCAGCTTTCCTTCCATAACTACATCTCTTTATTGATCGTTCCGGTCATATATGACATTGCACACGCCTCTGCCTTTTCGGGATATGGGAGACCTCTATTGTCGGCAACAGTTCTCGCCAACCTTGCAAACAACTTGTGCGTTGACAATAATGCACACCTGCAATCATCGTTGTCGTAGTGTGCAAAACAGTCTTTAAGTTCATCAAGTATGGAACTGTCTGCCCAGCGGTCAAGAAATCTTCCATCATGCCATATATCCGTATCTCCAAAACAAAGCTGATACTGCTCGATCATTTTAAGCAGCCGCTCTTTAAGATAGCCGTCAATACACATCTTCGCCGACCACAGCTCACCGCGTCTGAGCTTTTTGAAAGCCCATATATTGTGAAAGAAAAAGTCATTGACCGTATTTTCATATTCTTCTTTTGTCATTACGGCATGATGTACTTCAAGTTTTACAAACTGCGGTATCATTTCCGCATAACCGCCGCCGTCATAAAGAAGTATCCACCCTCTGTTCATCACCCATTCGGCAACGCCCTCTTTGAGCGCATTTTCAAACTGCAAGGGGGTGAATATTATCATATCCACGTCCCTGCCTTCGTCATAAATACATCTGCGCTCTTTGCCTCCGCCGAGGGTAGGCTCTATAAATGAAATGCTCACATTCCCCAAAAGTGAAGGGTATTCCCCCGAGTACCATCTGTCAGGGGAGCTCGTCACGATGATAAGGTCAAGGTCGGAAAATTCATCGGCAGGCCCTTCCGAACGTGTCGATGAGCCTATGGCTATCACCGCTTTCATATCCTTGTCCTGCTCGGCATATTTACACAGCTTTTGCTTTATGTCACGATAACGGTCGGTCATGGTTTTATCTCCTTTCCGTCAGCCATTCTGTCAGAAACCGCATCTGCTCCTCGGTGTGAAACCAATGCTCACCATCCGGCATTACCGTAAGTCCTGCGCCTGTCCTTTCGACAAATGCCTTCACCGTTTCAAGGCTCGTCAAGCTGTCATTTTCACCATAGAGTATCTCGGTGGGGATATGCCATTCTATCGAGTGTTCTCTGACATAGCAAAGATATTCCCACGAAAGAGTTTCCCCGAAGTCGGTCATTATCTCACCGCGCTGTGCAAGCTCCTTTTCGCCGACACCTGCCCATTTCATCATATCAAGTATAAGCCGCTCCATATCAACAATGGGTGATATAAAATATGCTTTGTTTATCTTCTTTTCTGCCAGCGAATGCATAGCAAAATAAGCGCCTATGCTGTTGGCGATCAGTATGCTTTCATCGCTGTCTGCGCACAGCTTATCAAAAAGATTCGGAAACTCTGCCTTTGCCTGCCACGGTGTTTAGGCTTTATAGTCAAGACCAATGACCTCATATTCCGAAAATACGGGCTTGTATATCTCAGCTTCATCGGCGCTGCCGTTCTTGCCGTGAATGTATATTACTGTATTTTTCATACTTATAATCCAAATGAAATTCCGCAGATCTTCCATATGCCGTTCACGTTAACGATTCGGATATCGGCTGTTTCCTTTGCACCAAAATTGTCATAATCTGCAAGAATAGAGTAACCCTCCTCGGAGGTCTTTTCAATGTTTGGCTCTGTATCTGAAAAAATGTAAAAGCCCTTTGCACTGTCCTTCATACAAAGTCCGTTTTCTGCATCAGCATAGATCGGAGTATCGCCGTCAACAACAGCAGTGTAACGTTCCGAGATCATATCCTGTGTCAGATATTTCTCCTCATAACGGCGGATGTCTTCCGTGTTTGCGAAATCAGGATCTGTTACTTTGTAATATGAAATTCCGTTTACTGTACAGACGATCTCGGCATCATATTGTAAACCGCCTCCGGCAAGACGTTCCATCATATTCAATGCTCGGATAAGTTCCTGTGCCTGTTCAATGGTCGGAGCAGACTGGTCTGAACTGCTTTGCGGTTCGGCATCGGGAACATTGTTACTTGTCGGCTCTGCTGTTACCTCTGCATTTGCTTCGTTCTGCGTGGTCACATCTGCTGTTGCTTCAGTGGGGGTCTCAGTGATCTCTGTCGCTGCTTCAGATGAAGTCTCTGTGGTTTCAGTTGTCGCTTCTGTTGCAGTTTCAGTGGTAACTGCCGAAGATGTTTCAGTTTCATGATTTGTGACGTTTCCACAGCCTGTAGATAACAGACAGAACGCAATACAAACTGCAAATATTGTTTTTCTCATTTTTTATTCCTCCTGATTCTTTTCTGCATAGGTTTTGATAAAATGGCGGCTGAACGCCTCGATCTGCTTTATAGCTTCCTCAGTTTTCTCAGGCTCACGGTCGCAAAGATGTATCAGCGCCGAAATTGGTGCAGTATAAGCAAAGGCAAGCATCTCCGCATCGTCATTCCGCAGAAGTCCCTTGTCGATCATGCCTTTGAAAATGTGTGTGAACATCACGGTCAGCCCCGTCAGAAAATGCTTTGTAGCAAGCTGACTTGCACGTTCATCACGGTACTGTTCAATTGACAGGAGCTTTCTCGTCATCACTACTCGCTCATCATGTACAGTGAAATCAACCATATGCATCGTCATTGCAACAAGCCCCTCAAGCGAATCAGGTACAGGCGGCAGATTTTCCGCCGAACCGAAATGCTCCGCATAATATGCGATCATCTTGTCGAGCAGAGAGTTCCAGATTTCCTCCTTGCTCTTATAATGCTTGTACATGGAAGACTTCACAAGTCCCAGTGAGGCGGTCAGTTCACGGATATTCGTACCGTCGTAGCCCTTTTGTGAAAACTGCCTTAGCGCTTCATCAAGTATTCTTTCCTTTGTATCCTTTGCCATAATTACCTCCAACAGCAGAAGTGACCTATCGTTCACCTGCTATATTCATTATAGCGAACGATAGGTCACTTGTCAATAGCTGTTTATATATTTGTGTATAACCAACAACAAACCTCGTACAATCATAGTAATATTTGTAAGAAACGTTTTTTTACCGTTTTTCCTGCAACTGACGAACAACTCACGAACAACCCTAAGAGCCGAAAAAAGATATATAATGGTTTCAGGTTCAGGAGATAGCGACAATATCTCAGAGCCGACTACAACATTTATATATGGAGGGTATCAAATGAAAAGATACAACAACTTCCTGATCGTAGGCATCGACCACGGTTACGGGAACATCAAGACCGCCAATACGGTCACGCCGACAGGCATCACAAAGCTTGATGCCGCACCGACCTTCACAAAGAACACGCTCTACTATGACGGGAGCTACTATCTCATCGGTGAGGGACACAAGGAGTATCTGCCCGACAAGTGGCAGGACAATGACAACTACCTGTTCACCCTTATGGGCATTGCCCGTGAGCTGAACCGTGAGGGCATCACTTCCGCAGATGTACACCTTGCAGTCGGACTGCCGCTGACATGGGTGAATCGTCAGAGAGAGGACTTCCGCAAGTATATGCTCCAGCATGAAAGCGTGGACTTCAAATATGAGGACAAGCTCTACTCCGTCCGCATTGTAGGCTGTTCCGTATTTCCGCAGGGCTATGCCGCTGTTGTTCCGTATCTGAAAGACATGACAGGGCTGAATATGCTCGCAGACATCGGCAACGGCACAGTCAACATCATGAAGATCAACAACCGCAAGCCGATCACCACGCAGAGCTACACCGAGAAAATGGGCGTGAACCAGTGTGTCAAGGCTGCATCCAATGCCATGATGAACAAGCTCGGTGTAACCGTAGACGAGACGATCATTCAGAGCATGATCCGCTACGGCAAGTCAGACATCGACAGCGAGTATGCAGATGTTCTCAGGCAGGCTATCTCGGATTATGCTGACGGTATTTTCTCTCTGCTCCGCAAGTATGAGTATGACCCGAAGCTGATGCGGCTCTACATCACGGGCGGCGGCGGTAAGCTCATTGAGAACTTCGGAACTTATAAGCGTGACCGTGTGACGATCATCGAGGACATCTGTGCATCGGCAAAGGGCTACGAGGAGTTTGCTATTGCACAGCTCAGGAAGGAGGGCAAGTGATATGGTGAAGATGACCTGTTTTCGCTTCAACCTTGACAATCCCGAACACGCTAAGGCGTGGGAATATCTGCACAGCATTGATAAAGATAAGGTGAAGTCGGGCAACACCGCCGTTGTCAGGGCGGTCAATGACTACTTTGACCGTATGCAGAAGCTCTCCGATGATCCCTACTTCGAGACACGTCAGCGTGAGGAGCGTTTTGTGGAGCAGATTGTAACAGAAGTCGGCAAGGCGTTTACTGCTGAAATGCCGAAATTCCTTGCAAGTCTGATGCTGAACCTGAACGCAGGGTATCCGATGCCGATACCGCAGACTGCTGTTTCCGCAGAAACAGAAAGCAGCAAAAACACCGATGACAGCGATAATGTGGACTATTCTGCCATCGACTTCGGTTTTATCGGCGGTTGATTTACTTATACACGCAAACATATATCGGGGACTATCGTTTCGGAAGTGAAATGATATATGATGAAAAAACGAGGTGCATATCGCAAAATTACCTGATAGCATTTTATGCGTAAAAAGAAATCCTGCAAATATCATGAAGAATTTGCAGGATCGAGCGCCTAACGCTCAGGAGAGCGAGGCTTAAATTCGATACGGAGGTCGAAAGCCTTGTAGTAACAAGGCGGTGTCCGGCTCGGATTTGCGCCGGGCAGGTAGGACCGATGTAGTGACACATCGGCTACCTGCTCAGAGACGTTCCCCCTCCGAGACCTTCCCCCAAGAGCCGCACAGCGGAAGAAAGGAGCGACAATGGTTAATCGCAAACGCTATCACTCTATCAGCCTGAAACTGACTGACGAGGAGCTTCAGCTTTGGAATACCAAGCACAAGGCAAGTGGACTGAGCAAGACCGACTATCTGATGCAGGCAATACGCAACAGTGAGGTGCGTATTTACTCCATCGAAGAGAGCATCAATCCTCTTATCCATGAGATCAGGAAGATAGGTACAAACCTCAATCAGCTTGCCTACTTCTCAAACATCGGACAGGACGATAAGGTCAGAGCCGAGATCGGAGCTATTCGCCGTACTAATGATAAGGTCATGGAACAGCTTGCCGACTTCATCAGCGACCCGAAGTTCAGCATAAAGGGCATTAAATAATGTTCGGGAACGTCAATGTCGATTATCAGCCCTGCAAAACAGCCGTTCAGCTTCAAAAGGCAGCAGACTATATGCTGGGCAGACTGCCTGAGCAGATACGGGACGGAGTGGTAAAGACTGCCCCCAACCTCTATTGGGGCATGGGCTGCGACCGTGATAACTACGCCCGTGATGTTCTCATGACAAGAAACCTGTTCGGTAAACGTCCGAACGGCAAGAATAATCTTGCTTTCAAGATGTCAATATCCTTCTCGCCCGATGATAACGACAAGCTCACCTACGATGAGGTGTTCCGTATCGCAAAGGAGTTTGCAGATAAGTATTTTCAGGGATATGAAGTGCTGTTCGCAGTGCATACCGATAAACCGCACAAGCACGTTCATTTTCTGATAGGCAACTGTCATATCGAGACAGGCAGAGCATACCGCCGCAACCAGCGTGACCTTTATGATATGTGTGAGTTTTTCGGAGAGCAATGCATGAAGCGAGGGCTTACCAATTCCGTCCGCAAGGATTATTTCAATGAAAATCCTGACCGTGACAAGGAGACCTTTGCAGAGATGCAGATGAAAGCCAAAGGCAAGGAGACTTTCAAAGATGAACTTCGGGAGGTCATTCGTATCGAGTGCGCCGACCCGAACAACAGGACTTTAGAAGATGTGGTAGCCGCCCTCATGAAGCATTATCATGTGGAATGCCGTGTCAAGGGCAACACCATATCCTACCGTCACCCGAACTTTACCGATAAGAACGGTAAACTTGTCTCGGTCAGGGGCAGTAAGCTGGGTGACAAATACACAGTGAAAGGAATCAACTATGAGCTTGGAAAGAATCAACGAGGACGAGAAACCGACAGAGCTGAAGTCCTCACCGCCGACAGTACAAGAACCGCAGACAGAATCCAAACAGCAAACGGCGGTCTTTACACGGGAACAGATGAAAAAAGAAGCGGAGCGTATCCACAGGGAGTACGAACGCTCGCACAAAGCACAGAGACAGGGGGCAGCAGTAATGGAATCTCAGAAAACGCACAAGCAGGAAACACCGCTTCCGGAACTGAACGCAATAGAAACGAGAGTTCGGGAAATGGCGGAGGAGATCGGAGTTTCCTCGGTGGACGCACAGAGGGACGAGAGGGTTCTTCTTCTGGTAACGGCAACGCTAAAGATGTGCCAACTTTTGAAGAACTATTCGACAGCTATAAGCGCCGAAATACAAAGGTTGTCCGAACATCAGATGCAGAACCTGAACCTGCAAGAGCAGTACGCAAAAAGCGTCAGGACAGAGGTCGCTGACAGCGTTTACAGCATCTATCATCAGGTCAAGGCGCAGGAGAAAGAAGCCATCAACGAGCTGATGCAGTATGTTCAAGCCAACAGCGATCAGATGGAGAAAGATATTACCGCCTGCACCGAAAATTTGAAAACCGCAACCGAAGCGGCGGAAAAGGCTTCAAGAAAGATTGCAAGGTCGGTGGAGCGTTTCCGCAGGGTAAAGACTTTCAAGGATTTGCTGTACTATGCTTCTCCTGTCCTTGTGGCAGTAGACATTATTCTCCGAGTAATTGCTTTAGCTGGTCATTTTGGATAATGCTGTTATGGGCATTTTCAATATAGCCCCGAACTTCGGCAACTCTCGTCTGAATAAAGTCGGAATCCCTGCCATAGAGGTCAATAAAAATGTGGAATGCACCGACAAGTTCATTTCCTGCTGATGTATCATTCAGACAAACATGATACAGACCAAGGGTGTAAAGGCAGTCAGCAAATATCTCGGTGTTTTGTAAGCCGTACTCCTGCAATGATTTTTCGGCAGAGGATACATTCCGTATCGCTTCATCTGTCTGACCGAGAGAAAACAGCAGATCAGCATAATTGATGATTGCACGGTACTTATCAAAGTAAAAAGTGCCGTCATCTTCGAGTTTCGACAGCAGAGCCATTCCTGTCTGCATAGCTTTCAGAGCTTCTTCTTTCCTGTCAGCGAGATTCAGATAATAACCGTAGGTGTTCACGGTATTTGCCTGCAACATAATATCATCGCATTCCTGTGAATGCCTTACGGCTTTTCCCTGTAATTCAATAGCTTTATCACGGTTGCCCTGCATCATCTCAAAAGATGCTTCATCGGAAAGGACGAATGTATTTTGCTTTGCATCACGGGAATTATGAAGACCTTTTTCCTGCGATATAAGGAAACTTGTATAATAGCTGATGCCGAAACGATCAGAAAACTTATAGCAGTCGTGAATGAACGGTACATAGCTATCCATTGGTCTGAAATTGATTTTCTGTATTGCCACCGCAATGATATCGTGCATTCTATCTGTTTCAATATCCATAACAAGAGCTTCATTCAAGCAGACAGCACGGATAGATCTGATCAGCGGAGCGCAGTTATCACTATCAGGTTCAAGTTCGGACTTCACAAGTTCACGGATGATCGTCTGGAGCGTGATCTTGCCGTTATCATATTCCTGTATAAGACCGACTTCTATCAGATCTTCAATAATGACCATACTCCGCAAGCCCATGAGCTTTGCCATGAAATCCTTGCGGACACCTTGATACGGTGCGACGATCATCATAGTGAGTATCTGCCTGTGCCTTTCAGGAATATCCATGATATGAAACAGGTCTCTGATATGATCGTAATATGTTTTCTTTTTGGAATGTTTATCTTTGGTAGCGGCAAAGCGTTCGGCAATAGACCAGAAACCGTTATCATATCTCAGCTTTTTGGCAAGCGTTTTCGGGGAATACAATCCCTTTCCCATAACTCTTGCATGAAGATATACACAGAATGTATGATTGCCAACGGCAGTAAGTATACTGAAAAGTGCATCACGCTCATCGGGCTTGTAATCATAAAATTTTTTTATAAGCTCCAGTGATATATCAGTTGAGCGGAATTCTTTCAGGTCATAGGTGCAGTAACCGTCATAACAATAATTCGATACGAAAATGACCTTGCAGCCTGCATCTAAGATTTCATCAAAGCAATCATCATCTTCGGGAGTGATATTGATGCTGTCTATGATAAGCAAAGCCGACTCTCCGAGCGCTGAAAGCAGTTCGAGATTCTTACGATAGCGTAAGTCCTCGTCCATAATAACAGGATTGCTGATGATATTGGCAATGATAGATTTCAGGCTTCCCTTGTAAAAGTAGTATCCGAAATGAGCGTATTCCGATTTATGTATCTGAGCATACGCACGGACAAGCTCACTCTTCCCGATGCCAGCCATACCGGTGACGATGACCGAGGAATTATCCTGCATCATTGCATGAAATTCGTCAAGCTCTGCATCACGACCGCAGAAGTGATCACAGGGAGCGACGTATTCGCTGTCAGCAAACAGGGCATCACCGATAAGGGAAATATCGCTTGTATATCTCAGGGCAACATAGCCGGAACCGCTGTTCTCATACTGCCTTGTGACGGCGATGTACACTGCTTCATAGATCATATTCACAAGCGAGGTATCATCACTATACTGCGCTGATACCCGTCCGAGAACATTCTTCCGCATCGGAACGGAAAGACTGTCATCATACAGTATCAGCTCATACAGCTCTTTGTATGTATTGGGCTTATCAAAGATGTATTGGAGCAGTTCCTTTATATCGCTGCACATAACCGAACGCTCAGCGTTTACATAAAACTCGCTCAGAGCCGGATCAATACGGATTTTACCACTATGGAGCTTAGATGTAACGGGACGTTCAAAAGCATAAAGATGTGTATCAGCAAGATAGGAGCCGAAAAGCATATTCAGAAGATTATTGTAGTTCATAGTGACTGATGAACTCATATTATTCATCAGTAAATCAGTCACGGTTATGAAATCGCACTGCATAGTTTTCACTCCTGTCGCATAATTTTCCAAAATATATTATAGCATAAAGCGCTATTTGTTTCAAGTCATAGGGAGGTAAAATATGACTATTTTTGAAGAAGTAAAAGAGCTTGTCGATGTCGAGGCGGCAGCTCGTCACTATGGTGTTGAAGTACATCGTGGAAATATGGCACTCTGTCCTTTTCACAGGGAACGCCACCCGTCCTGCAAGCTGTATGACGACCATTATTACTGCTTTGGCTGTCAGGCACACGGCGATGTTATTAAGCTCGTGCAGGAGCTTTTCGGGCTGAAACCGATCGAAGCGGTGAAACAGATCAACAGTGATTTCGCACTTGGTCTGGACGTGGACAAACCGCCCGATATGACGGCAGTAAACAGACGGCGGCAGGAAATTGCCAAGCAAAAAGCCGAGCAAGCAAGAGTGGAGCATATGTATGATACTCTGCTCAGATACTTTACTCTGCTGGACAAGTACAAGATGTGCTATGCTCCGAAAAGTCCCGATGATGAAACGGACAGGCGTTTCGTGTACGCTTTGCAGAATATCGGCTATGCTGAGTATCTGCTTGAAACATTTGACCGCACCGATGTGGTGGGGCAGCAAGAAATAAAGATGGAGGTAGACAGGATTGAACGAGAATACAAACGAATCCTTGATGAATGGGGAGAATGACGAACAGGAACTTGAAAGACTGCGGGCAGAGGTCGAAGCAGAAATGGAACAGGATATTGCTATGATGCCGTCTGATGAAGTTCCCAATGATATACCACTTCCCGAACCACCGCCTGAAAAGAAAAAACAAGAGCGTGAGTTACCTGACTGGATGGTTGACAAGCTCACAATCAACGAGATGAAGTTCTGCAAGATGTTCACGGAGAAACACCCTCTGAAATGCATCGGCGGACGCTTCTATGATTATGACGGGCTTGTTGATGAAAACGCTCTCGGCAACGAGATATACAGGGTACTCCGACAGGCGGTATGGTTCGGACTGCCAAAAAAGGTCACGCTCATCATGGACACGCTACGTCACTACTGTTACAGCAAACCGCTTCTGCCCGATACAAGGTACATACACTTGCTGAACGGAAAGCTCGACCTTGACGGCAACTTCTATCCACGAAAGGAATTCTGCATCAACCGCCTGAATGTGTGGTACAAGCCTGAAATATGGAACAGTGGTGCATATTATCCAGAAAAGTTCCTGACTTTTCTTTTGGAACTTCTAACACCCGAAGATGTGAATACCTTGCAGGAGTATCTCGGCTATTTGCTGATACCGTCCACCAAAGGGCAGAAGATGATGTTTATCATCGGTCAGGGCGGCGAGGGAAAATCCCGAATTGCTATTGTTCTCCGTGAGATTTTCGGCGATAACATGATAACGGGCAATTTTCAGCGTATCGAAAATGATCGCTTCTTTCGATACAATCTGAAAGATAAGCTGCTCATGGTCGATGATGATATGCAGATGTCGGCACTGCCATCCACAGGCTATATCAAGAACCTTGTCACGGCAGAGATACCGATAGACGTTGAAGCCAAAGGTAAACAGTCGGAACAGGCGCTGTTATACACCCGTCTGTTATGTTTCGGCAACGGCAGCCCGAAAGCGCTCTATGACAAGAGTCAGGGATTTTCACGCCGAATGATAATTCTCACAACGCTGACACCGCCAGAGAACCGTGTTGTTGACCCGCACATCGCAGACAAATTTATCGCAGAGAAAGATAAGATATTCTGCTGGATGTATGATGGTCTCCGCAGGCTGGTAGCGAATAATTACCGCTTCACGATCTCGGACAAAGCCAAGCTGAATGTCAAGGAGACAATGCAGGACAGCTGTAATATCCCCGATTATCTTTCAGACAGCAGCCGTGTCAATTATGGGGAAAAGCTGTGCGTGACATCATCGGCACTGTATGACAGTTACAATAGTTGGTGCGAGGATAACGCTCTAACTGCTTTGAAACGTGAGACATTCATTTCATGGGTAAAGCAGAATGAGGATAAATACAGCATCGCATATTCCACGAATATCGCAAGCAATGGCAAGAATGTCAGAGGTTTCAAAGGTATCGCTCTTACTTTCAGCTACCAATAATATGCCAACCATCAAAAACGGCGTATAGGCGTATAAAGTCCATAGAATAAGGAGAATCAGCGTATAGTAACGGCGTATGCCCTATAAAATGGCGTATAAAATACGCCGTTATCAAAATCATACGCCCTGCATATACGCCGAAACCCCCGTAACAAAGGCAGATATACGCCTATACGCCATAAACATAAGTTGTAATCCTATAGAGAGATAGAAAGGAACATTACAATGAAAACTACAAATGCAAAAGAGCTTAACGAGCAGTACAAGGACTGCCCGACACAGGAACAGGAGTTTGAAATCGAGGGGAGAAAATATATAATCATCAGCCATTACACGGGCAAGAAAGACCTCGATGAAGTTGTATACAGGAACGCCTACAATCAGGCAATGGACGAAGTTCTTCACGCCTGAAAAAAAGATACGGAACAAAAGAAAAAATAACTCCCAAAGTGCTGGACTCTTCCGGAAAATTATGCTATAATATAGTATATATTGAAGATAGCTGCTTTGGGAGAAAGGAGTATAAATGTTACCAAAGCAGAACAATTACAGCGTGGGCATCTATATGCGACTTTCCAAAGATGATGAACGCGCAGGAGAATCACTCTCCATAGAAAATCAGAGGGCTATCCTCACCGAATATGTATCAAAGCAAGGCTGGACGATTTATGACGAATACGTCGATGACGGAATTTCGGGCGTGACCTTTGAAAGACCGAGTTTACAGCGTATGCTTGACGATGCAAAGACGGGCAGGATCAACCTCATTATTTGTAAGGATCTGAGCCGTTTCGGTCGTAATTATATTCAGGTCGGTCAGTTCACGGATTACATATTCCCGATGCACAATATCCGTTTCATTGCCCTATCAGATAATGTAGACACGGCTAATTCTCAGAGTACAGGTATGGACATGATGCCAATCGTCAATATCTTCAATGAATGGCACTGTGCCTCTACATCGAAGAAGATCAAGGCTGTTCTTGAAGCTAATGCCAAAGCAGGCAAATACAAAAGTGCTGTTCCTGCATACGGTTATCTCAAGTCTGATGATGAAAAGCATACCCCTGTTATTGATCCTGAAACAGCACCTATCGTCCGCCGTATATTTGAGCTGAGGGCAAAGGGTATAGGTATGAGCAAGATCGCCAAGATCCTGAACGCTGAAAACATTTCAGCACCGTCCGAGTATTATTATAAGAGGATCGGAAAAGAAAACATAGTGTCCTGCACAAAACTCTGGAGTAAGGAAACTGTAAGAAGGCTCCTGAGTAACCCTATCTACCTCGGAACACTTGCACAACAGCGACGTACTACTGTCAGCTACAAGAACCACAAAATAATCTTCAAGGATAAAGAAGACTGGGTTGTAGTAGAGGACAATCACGAGCCTATCATTTCACAGGAATTATGGGATAAGGTTCAGGAGTACAGCCATTCAGTCAGCAGAGGGAAAAGTGATAAGCAGGGTGTCACAGGAACATTCTCCGGTTTGCTTTATTGTGCCGACTGCGGCTACAAGATGAAGAAAATAATGATGAAAAGCCGTGGCAAATCTCAGAGAGTTTCTTATACCTGCGGATTACACGCCTACTATGGCAAAGAAAACTGTACCACACACACTATAAGTGAAGCGGTTCTCGAATCTCTTGTAATTGCGGATATCCAGTCCAAACTTCAACTGATCGTTGATGAGGACAAAGCACGAAAAGCCTTTCTTTCAAAGAAAACAGGAATACGAGCTTCGCAGGGAGCAAGCGATAAAAAACGCAAGAGCGAGATCGAAAAACGTCTTTCTGAGCTTGATACCTTGACGCAGAGTGTGTATGAAAATATGGTTCTTGGCAAAGTCCCAGAAGAAGTATGCGTAAAGCTGATTGACAAGTACCAGGAGGAAAACAAGGCTTTGCAGGCGGAATTTGAAACGGTAATGTCTCGCCTTGATACGATCAATCAGGACGAATGCGATGTGGACGAGTTTATCCGTAGACTGAAAAAGTATGCAGGCTTTGAAGTTCTCACCCGTGAAATGCTCATTGAGCTTGTGGAATACATCACAGTTGAGGATGTACCTGAGAATCGCAACACACCGAGAAAAATTCACATCTACTACAAATTCCTTGATAAGGCACTTCCCGATAAGCGAAATGCGTTAATGTAAGAATGTAATGACAGGTCTCTATTTGGATTGATAACAGAAATGAACGTACATACAGTTACAATGTAATTACGAACATATCAGAAGTAGCTGCCGACAAACGTCGTTCTCAGATGCAGGAGATAAAGCGTAAGCAGCAGATAAATGGCTTCAACTCTATATTTGCGGTTTCCTCAGTTCAAGCAGCAAAGCTGTACTATGAGGAATTCATGAAGCAAATGGAAGAAAAGCCTGACAAAGCTCTAAAAATAGCGGTTATATACAGCTATGGAGCTAATGAAGAAGATCCAGACGGATTGATAGATGAGGAAAATCCCGAAGATACTTCTGCACTTGATTCGACTGTAAGGGACTTCCTTGAAAAAGCTATAAAGGACTATAACAAACAGTTCAATACAAACTATGATACATCGAGCGATAAGTTCCAGAACTACTATAAGGACGTTTCTCTCCGTATGAAAAACAAGGAACTTGATCTGCTTATCGTTGTAAATATGTTCCTTACTGGCTTTGACGCAACAACACTTAATACTCTGTGGGTAGATAAAAATCTTAAAATGCACGGTCTGATACAAGCTTACAGCCGTACAAACCGTATTCTGAACTCTATTAAGACATTCGGTAATATAGTTTGTTTCCGAGCTTTACAGAAGCGTACAGACGCAGCTATTGCGCTCTTTGGAGACAAAGAAGCTGGCGGCATAGTTACTTTACAGAGCTTTGAGGATTACTACAAAGGCTATGAGGACAAAAAGGGCAGACATATTGACGGTTATGTTGATCTGATAGACAAGCTGCTCACAAAGTTTCCATTAGACGAACCGCGAATTGAGGGAGAAGCAGCACAGAAAGAGTTTATATCTCTGATAGGTGCTATTCTGCGTATGCGTAATATCCTTGTCAGCTTTGATGAGTTTGAGGGCAATGAGCTTATTTCCGAGAGAGACTTCCAAGATTATCTCGGACGTTATCAGGATTTGCACGATGAATGGAAATCTCGCAGAGAAAAAGAAAAGCTTGAGAATATAGATGATGATATTGTATTTGAGATTGAGCTTATCAAACAGATTGAGATCAATATAGACTTTATCCTTATACTTGTGTCTAAATACCATGACAGTCATTGCATGGATAAGGAAATCCTTGTTACAATCAAAAAGGCGGTTGAAGCAAGTCCTGAGCTGAGAAGCAAAAAAGACCTTATTGAGAACTTCATCGCAGGAATTAATGAGGTCGATGATGTAATGGACGAGTGGCACAGCTATGTTGCCGAAGAACGTGAAAAGGCTCTCCAAAGCATTATTGACGAAGAAAAGCTGAAATCCGAGGAAACAAGGCAGTTTATAGAGGGAGCGTTCCGTGACGGAACTGTAAAGACAACCGGCACAGATATTGACAAGATACTTCCTGCGGTGTCACGCTTTGGCGGAGGTAATCGCAAGGAGAAGAAGGAAACTGTCATAGAAAAGCTCAAAGCATTCTTTGAAAGGTTCTGGAATATAGGGTAATACTTGAAGTGGAGGAGCTATTATGCAAAAACTAAAGTGCGAATTGTGTGGTAGTATTGATATTATAAAAACAAATGATGATTTATTTCAATGTCAATCTTGTGGTTGTAAATATACATTGACACAGGCACAATCATTGATTGAAGGTGTTGTAGAAACCACAATAGGTAACGCGGAACTAAAGAGACTAATCGCCAATGCTGAAACACAGATTAAATTAGCTCAAAATGATGCTTTCTCGACAATAGATACAATTATTCGCGAATATCCCAATGATTATAATGGCTATTGGCTTTACATAAAAGCAACTATTCAAATTATACAGAGTAACAATAATATCAATTTAGGAGGCAAACAATATAATACCAAATATGGCATCGAGAATATTTCTCTTAAAAGATGTAAAGAGTTGTATTCAAATTTTCTAAAACTGTCGGAAAATCGACAAGATATTCCTAGACAACAAATTATTGACTATTGGGAAACGAGTTTTCAAAACATTTACAATGGATTGATTAATGGTAAAATAAAAGGCTGTTATGAAGTTGTTGATTCATCTGAATTTGATGTGCATCCATTATTGCAGAAGGCAAAACAATTAGGAAAATCAAATTGTGAGCTGTTATTACAAAACAATATATATATTAATTTTATTGGCACTTGGAATGATATGAGATATTGTATGATAGATTTTTCTAACACTAATACAAATAACTATCCGTGTTTTATTTTGGGAAAGGATATATTTTTTGGTGGGGGATTGCATGGAATAATACCACCAAAATACTCTCCATTTAATGAGCATATTGCAGAATTAATTCGAGATATAGATAGAAAATATATGCGGTGTCCAAAATGCCACGTCAAAATGAATGTACCATTATTATCTAACAAATATAAATGCCCAAAATGTGGTGGAAAATACTAATAAAGTTGTTTTTTGCTTTTAGGAGTGGATGATATAATGAAAGATAAGAAAAATACGGTAATGTTTATAATAAGCATAGTATGGCTTTTGTTTTCTGTAATCGTAAGCGTTCTGCTGTTTACCAAATATACGGATTTCTACTTCTTTGGACTGTTAATCAAACCTTTTACTTTCATTTTTGCAGCAGGCGTTATTTTGCTGATACTTCTGTTCTTCAGCTTCCCGAGTCCCTATTATTCTCAAGCAAAACATATTATTCTCTTTATCGGAGTGCTTTTCTTAGTCTGTGGTGGGCTGTTTGGTTGGAGTGGTCTGAAAGAAACGTTTACTGAACACAGAAACACCAAACGCTATACTATTACGCTGTCTGACGGTAATAAACTCCTCTTTTACGAGAAGATAGGTGAGAATAAGAATATGATTACCGACATTGACGTTTACAGAAAAGATTTATTTCTTATTCGTGAGCTTGGAGGATTTGGCAACCAATATATCAATAAAGATACAAATCTTCCAAATTATTCGTATAATGAGGATACAAAGGAAATCACGTTCAACGGTACATACATATATTCCGATGAGCTTCATGAACAATTTCCTGATCTTGAGGACAGAGAGGACACTTTTACATTAAAGGTTGTAAGATAAATAGGCTGAGGAACTTAACTGATTTCGCTTATGAAAATATAATAGAAAAGCATTAAATAAAGTCCTGAATAGCGATTGATTAAATAAAAGATAAAAATCAGAAACAATACTTCAAAGGAGTGCTAATAATGTTATCACATGAATTACAAAACGCTTCGCTTAGTGCGGCAAGAGATTTTGCAATGAGTCATGCAAATGAGGATTATTTTAATGAGAAGTGTACTGTATATGTAAATCAAAACGGAGAAAATATTATCTATAATCATATTACCGTAACAATTTCTTATCAAACAGCATATGAAGATTTTAGAGTAACTCTCGATTGGGAGGAAGATGAAAAACAGCTCTCATATAAGGATATAGGATTACACGGTTATTACTCAACGAATTTTAATTTATTTGTATTTAACGAACTGTCAGAAACACTTAGTTTTAACGATGAAAATAAAACTATAACTATTATAGCTTAATCTTGAAGTTGATATAAATATCAACGGCAAACAATAATTGATTTTTCTTTTCAATCAAGACCGCAACTTTTGGGAATTTATTCATAATGAAATAAGAAATACCCCGACTTTTCTCTGAAAATCGGGGTATTATTTTTTATATAATAGCATATAAAGTGCTTGACATTCACAATTTGTTGTGTTACAATAATAACTGGTAATAAAAAAGCACCTCGCAGGGAGTATCAGGACGGCAATCCTAACACTCCCCTTAATCAGAAAGATGATCCTAACATCTAACTGACTTAGCAAGATGGCTATTTTGTGCATTTAATATAGCATTGTCAAGCCTTTCAGTGTATGTTTCGACTCATCTGCTGAAAGGTTTGTTTTTATGTTACCTCTACCACGAGGAACTTGACAAGTGAATATTGAGATTTGAAGCGAATTTACCATGCTTTACTCTTATTCTCTTTCAAAGCTGAGATTAGTCAGGAATGAGGGAGAGTCGGAGAAATGTGCGATGACATGAGCCTGTTTAGTAGAACTAAATCAACTCTTTTGTTTGTAAGACAAGGCAGTATCCCTTCCCCGTTGATACAAATATCAACTTCAAAGGTATCATGAGCCATAAAGTATGAGTAAAGCGAATGCGTGATGTGTAACAACGTGAACGCTCCTCGAATACAAACAACAGCTATCAAATCATTCTTAATAAATGTTCGCAGTAAATAAGCTGTGCTCTTATGTACAGCTTATTCTGCTTACGATAAATAATAAGTGCTCTGAGCATAAGTTATGTGCTTTAAGCAGTTATTATTTACGAAAACATCACATCAAGCAATGCAAATCAAATATATTGCTTAATATGGTGTAGAGTGCTATGCAAAAGTTACGGGTTAAAACTGCCATTTCCCAAAACAATTGCATAGCACTCTACAATTCTGGTTGCGGCGGCTGGATTTGAACCAACGACCTTCGGGTTATGAGCCCGACGAGCTACCTAGCTGCTCCACACCGCGATATATAGTGCAGTATCATCTGCGACTATATTAGTATACCACATTTGGAATGTGATGTCAACAGCAGAAAAAGATATTTTTTTATTTTAACAATCGTTGATCTCTCAGAGCGGCAATTCCATCTCAATGCAGTTCCATGTTTCGCCAAGTACCGAAAAGCTCTCAGAGCTGCCGCACTCGTTGAAACCAACAGCCTTATAGCAGCCTTTAGCAGAGGAATTTTCATCAAAAACTCCAATGGACAGCTTTTTCGCGCACAGCTTTTCTCTCGCATACCCCTTAGCCAGCTCCAACATTTTTCTGCCGATTCCCTGCCCGCGGTGTGATCTATCTACAATGACGAAGCCAAATCGAACCACAGTCCTCTCGGCGTCGGTGTATCGGAGTATCAGGTGTCCCACGGGAACATCTCTTTCATCCACGGCAGTCATGGGAAAGAAGTCTCCGTTTTCCGAGCAGGCGATGTAATTATCAATGATATCCTGTGGAGAAACGGGATAGTTTTCGTATCTGTCGGCGCACCACAGTCTGAACTCTCTTTCGCAGCCGATCCAGCAGGTAATATATTCGGCATCACTTTCTATGAACTTTCTGAGTACCATACATTCACCTCAAAGCCACTGTATAAATGCAGTCTTATCGCTGCTGTTATAGCCTGCATTCTCGTAAAAGCGAAGAGTTCCTGCCTCTTTTGAGCCTGTCAGGAGCATCATCTTGTAGCAATTTTCCTTTACAGCGATCTCCTTTGCGAAGTCAAGACAGGCAGAGGCAAGACCGCGGCGGCGATAGGGAGCGGATGTGACAACATTCTCGATAAAGGCGTAGGGACGCTGTCCTCGGGTCAGATTGGGTATAATGACGCAGACACATGAAGCGGCGATAATTCCGTCCACATCGGCAACTATTATATGGTGGTCGGGGTCGCTGATTATCCTGTTCCATATTTTCATGAACCGCTGATCCTTTTCGGGAAATGGATTATCGTGAAGCTCCATATAAAGAGTCATGAGTCCGTCAAGGTCATTATTTGTAATTTCTCTTATCATAAAACCGCCTCCTTTTCAATAATTATACCACACACAGGCAGAAAGTCAACAAAAAGCACTTCACATTTTGTGAAGTGCTCTGTTTTTATTTTTTTAATGCAGAACCATTATAAATCTTTCCACAATATTTGCAAACATTTGCTTTTAAAACCTGATTTGAGCAACACCCATTTTTGCAGCCTATTCTGCCACATCTTGGACATTGATATAAATCCATACCACATTTACATTTTTTGTTAGCCATAGATTTAACTCCTTTAAGTTTTAGAATAAAACTACATCTTTAATCACTATTTTAGATATTTTCGATCCTGAATCTACTTGATACGTATCATTAAATGTATACTTTTCATCTTTTTTCAAAGCATCTGTCACTATCCGACATGTTGTAATTGCTCTATCATATTCATTGTATACATCAAAATAAACACTAATACCTACTTTACAATCAACTTTAGCCGTAATTTCACCTTTAACTGTAAGATATGAAATATCTTCATTATAGTCTACAGTAAAACCGCTTAAAGACACTTGCTCATTGCTTTTGAAATCACCATAATCAACTTCTATTCCACTATCAAAGATTAATATAATGATAGACAATAATATGGAAATTGCACCAATGCCACCTAATAAGGCTACAAAAATTTTTTTGGCACTTGGCTTAGTCGTATTTTTGACTTTTGTTTTATCAGCAGGATTAGCAGCCTGATTGCTTTTAAAATTCTGAGAAGCTATCTGTCCGTTTTCCTTTGGCTGTTCAGAAGCAGGAACTACATTAGGATTATTTACAGGAACTTCATCAACTTTTGCGCCACATGAGGAGCAGAATGCAACTCCGTCTTGTATCTCTTTTCCACATTTTTTACAGATCATATATATACCTCCCCTTGATAGTCATATCTCATCATTTCATTGATTTTTGCAATAAACTTTTCATTTTTCTCAATATGAATGGTGTAAGTATAAGCACCACCACGTTCATATTCACTCGCTGAAAGAGGTATCAGCTCATCAAAATACTTTATCCAAATAACCGAAAAGCCTTTTCTATCCTTGTATTTCTCAGGTATATCCATAGGCTTTTCCAAGCTTTCAACAATTCCTATTGCCCTGACGTAGTAATTTGACTGTGCAGTATTTCCATATGCTTTTGCAATAAAAATGTCGCCAACCCGAACCTTTTCAGCTTGTTGGTCAAGAACCGGCTTTTCATTCTCATGATAGCCCATGAACCAACAGTTTTTCTCAGAAAACAAATGCCACATATCATCTGTCCCGCCGAATTTCACTCCGACATTGAAATAATTCATTGTACACTCCCCCTGATTTTATTATATTCATTATAACATTTATAATGCTTATAGTCAATATTTAATGCTACAAATTAATTTATTCCGTTTTGTAAATAATGTATAATGAATAGTGTAAGGGAGTGAAGCTATGGAAAAAGAAATAGATTACGTCGCACTTGGAATGCGCATCCGCAAAGCCCGAAAAGATCATCATGTCACGCAGGAACACCTCGGAGAGATATGCGAGCTTTCTACTGCACATATAGGTCATATCGAAAGAGGCACCCGTATCCCATCACTTGATACGCTTTTCAGAATATCACAAGCCCTTGGCGTAAGTATAGATCACCTGATATTCGACTCCGTTGCTCCTGATGAAAATATGCTTACATCGATCAACTCCATACTTCAAAATAAAGATAAGCGCAAGGTAAAGACATTTTTGACCATAATCCGCGCCATAGCGGATAAGATCGACGAATTATAAAAAACGCCCTATGATAAAATTTCATCATAGGACGTTTTTTATTATGTAATATTTAAAGTTCAAGGGACATAAAAACATCCGCCCTTTCGTTGGAATTATATCGATCTATGGGCTTAAAGCCCATTTTCGTATAGAGCCGCATCGCTCTTTCATAGTCGGAAACGGTGTCCAGAACCATCTGTGAAAAGCCGCTGTTCCGTGCAAAGCTGACGGCTGTCTCTGCAAGAAAGATAATCCGCCTTGTCTCCCGAGAGGTATCTTTCGGCATCGCCGCGGCTTTCGTCCATCATATTATACAGTAATTCCTTGTAGTTCATATAGCTGCTCCTTGGATATATGCTTTATTATTTTACTCTCTTTCCGCCGAAGGCATGGATAGTTCTTGTGCCTGCCCTGCAGCTTCCGCCCTGCACTGTACCCTTGGGGATAAAAAGTTCGTCCCCTGCATGGAGAACAGTTGCTTCGCCGTTTATGGTGACGGTATACTCACCCTCCACGCATATCATGTACTCGTCATAGTCGTGAACGTGCTCCTTTGACACTCTGTCGCAGGGATAGCTCCAGAAAGCCATCTGGCTGCCGTCGGGAGCGGTATAGTAATAGCCCTCGATATCGGGAGTATTCTGCTGCTCGGACGGTATCCTGTTGGCAGCTCGTTTCATAAATTCGGGAAAGTCTTTCATAGTATCCTCCATTGTTTTCAAACAGTCCGCAAATGTATAAATACATCATAGCATATTATTACAGATAAAGCAAACGGCGCATCGTTGTCCACAACAAAAAAGGCAGACCCCGAATGGGGTCTGCACCGTATGAGCATATAGAATTATTAAAGTTTATCCGATCAAGCCTGAACGTCGCCGAAGCTGTTGATGAGGCCGCTCTGGTATCTCTGGATGAGCAGAGCATCATAACTATTTACATAGCCGTTTCCGTCAATGTCAGCAGCCTTCTTGTCGATACCTGAGTACTTGATGGGGTTAGCAACATACTGAAGAATATAAACAGCATCGCTGAGCTCGATAGTGCCATTGCGGTTTGTATCACCAACGAGAACGATCTCCTCTGTTACCTTATCCTCGAAATCATCATAGTAATCAGTGTGACCTGCGTTCTTCCAGTCGTTGAATGCCCAGATCACCTTTGTGATGCTGTTTTTGAAACCATTGACATTAGCGTTTGCATATGTGCAGTCATAGGTCTCTGTTGCAACAGTGCCCTGGAAGCGGCGAAGTCCGTCTGACTCGATGAAGAGGCAGCTTCTGCCTGTCTGAGGTGTTGTGTGATCGATGTCTCCTGCTAAGAATACCTTGTATCCGCGGAAAGTTGTTGTGTTCTTGTAAGAACCGCCGAAGCGTCTGTCATACTCGAACTCGTGGAGGTCGTAATCAGTTGCATCGATGTCGATGTAAGTTCTGAAAGTCTTGACAGATGAAGTAGCAGCGCTTGAAGTGATAGCGTTTGCCATAGGAAGTGCACACATTACTGCTGCAGAGAGAGCTGCGGTGATTTTAGCGATTGTTTTTTTCATTGTTGGATAATTCCTTTCTGAATAAATTTTTTTGACGAGACTGACGTCTCCGCAGTAATTATACTGCTCATTTCATGTTGCTGCTCATTTTGTTGCATTAGGTTAACATCAATTTGTGGTTACTGCTCATTTTCACCAACTTTTTTCGTGCATTATACATAACTTGTAGTTCATCTGGGCGGACTTTCAACGATTTCAAGCCGTTTTACAGAAAGTGTATTATGTTTCCAAGCAAATCCTTCTACAACCTGATCAGTAAAACAAATGGCTATTTTCCGATGCAGCTTCCTCCCATTTATTGCCCTGCACAATAACTCAAATAAAAAAATGCTGACCACATTTTGCGGTCAGCACCCTATTTATAGCAATTTACAGCATCAGCTCACAACCGCCGACAGGACGGACCGTCAGCACATAACAGCAGCCTGCTCCGAATATCCGCTCCATCTCCATAGCGTAATCCGCTGCAAGATAAGTCGGCACGAACGCCTGTATCGTCCCTGCAAATCCTCCACCGTGTACTCTCACCGCGCCTGCTCCTTTAAGGAAGCGCTTGCTGAGCATTATGGCAAGGGGCACAGGCTGTACCTGAGGCTCGCCTGTGGAGTACAGATTTTGCAGCAGCTCCGCAGAGGAAGTCCCCGACTGCTCCACAAGCTCAAAGAACCGCTCTGTATCGCCGTCCGCGAGAGCTTCCGTCTCCTCGGCAGCACGGCTGTTCTCGGCAAAGAAGTGTGCAGCGCGGAGCA
>Ga0129317_1000773_pt1 | contig 29237 bp, 29 predicted proteins | sample Cm1ome_FD_94430 | JGI IMG/M metagenome (GOLD analysis project Ga0129317, IMG submission 94430) | Eastern black-and-white colobus group fecal microbial communities from Wisconsin, USA - Cm1105 metagenome | ecosystem: Host-associated > Mammals > Digestive system > Large intestine > Fecal | place... | reverse complement strand
ATGAGCTACTTCCATGGTCTCCAAAACTACCGAATAAATGCCGGGCAAAATAAATATGTTTACTTGGCCGCCATCACTGGCGGCTTTTAAAATCTACGGTACTCATGATTTACCGTATACGATTGAACGCCTGTTTAAGTTCCGGCTTGACCGTTGAGTTTGGATTGGTGGTATGATAAAATTAGTCCAATAAATGCGAAGAGGAGGTTCGTATGAAAAAAATTATATTGATAATCTGTACATTCGTTTTTCTTATGTCTTTAACTGCCTGTGGCGCAAAATTTGATGGCAGTCGTACTGGAAACGATAGTGAATTTATCATGGAATATAGTGTGCTAAACACAACGGACGCACAGGACTTAACTGTTGAATCTGGAGATACTATTCGTGCTAAAATTGTAGTAGATAAAGGTAGTCTATCAGTAAAAATTCAGAAAGACGGGGAAGAACCTGTCTATGAAAGTAACGGAATTTTCGCATCTAATGAGTTTGATGTTGAAATTGATGAAAGTGGAACATACACAGTTGAAGTGATCGGGAAAAAAGCTAAAGGAAGTGTTAGTTTCATAGTGCAGAGTAATTGATGAATTTCAAATTTGAAGTTGCAGGAGGAAACAAGGCATGGGGGAAATGATATCACTATTGATTGGGCTATTTATTCTTGCCAAGGGTGTATTCTGGATGAAAATGGGAAGGACAGGGGATAAAACAAATTATCTTTTCGGTGTAATGGCCATTGCAGTAGGAATTTTAATGCTGGGTTTCACGCTTCTTTCGTTCCGATAAAGCCCAGTCTTAGACAGAAATGAGGCGTACAGAAGCATAGGAAGTCATCAAAGGTTCGCCATAAGAGAAAGAGAGACTAGACTTTAAGCTTGATGTGTGGGCAGCAGGACAAGTAGATGGAAAGGGAAGAGAAGGATAAAATTTGAATTTGGGAGGGCTAGAAGTGGCGTCAAGGAAAGAATACTTAGAATTCATTTTAGGTCAGTTATCTGATCTGGAAGAAATCACTTATCGAGCTATGATGGGAGAATTTATTATTTATTACCGTGGCAAGATTGCAGGCGGTATTTATGATGATAGATTGCTTGTCAAGCCGGTGAAATCAGCAATTCGTTATATGCCAACAGTTTCTTATGAATTACCTTATGAGGGTGCAAAAGAAATGTTGTTGGTGGATGAGGTTGATAGCAAGGAGTTTTTGCAGGGATTGTTTCATGCGATGTATGAGGAACTGCCAGCTCCAAAGCCGAAAAAGAAGAACTAGTATCATTGGGGCTTTCTGAATGGATGATCATGAATGAGACATGAAGTGTCCCGTTCATAAAATCAGGACATTGTTCGCTTTGTGTCCTGTACTTTTTAGCGGGCTGCAGATTTGAAAAATATTTGACTTCACTACATAAAAACGTGCAGATGCACACAAAATGGGAATGAAATTCAATTTGTTTTGTGATAGAATAACATTACTAAAAAGTGTGCAGATGCACGGAAATGGGGAGTGCGATAATGGAAATTAAAAGAGACGCTTACCTGCAGCAGCTAATTGAACGAAAAGATAACGGAATGATAAAGGTGATTACCGGCATTCGTAGATGTGGAAAATCCTTTTTGCTGTTTACCATTTTTAAGAGATATTTGCTGGAGAACGGTGTTGATGCCAACCATATTATTGAGATTGCATTGGACGGTATTGAGAACGAGGAATTAAGAGATCCCAAGGTGTGCTTTAAGTTCATCAAGGATGCTGTGAAGGACCATGGGAAGTATTATCTGCTTCTGGATGAAGTGCAGTTTATGTCACGATTTGAGGAAGTGCTGAACAGTCTGCTCCGCATGAGCAATATTGATGTGTATGTTACCGGAAGTAATTCCAGGTTCCTTTCCAGCGACATCGTGACCGAGTTCCGTGGCAGGGGTGATGAAATCAGAATCTACCCCCTCTCCTTTGCGGAGTTTTATTCGGTCTATGACGGCGATTATGATGACGCCTGGGATGACTATATGATCTACGGAGGACTTCCTCAGGTCGTAACCTTCCAGAGTGAACGACAGAAAGCAGACTATCTAAAAAATATTTTTTCAAATGTTTATCTGAAGGATGTTATAGAAAGAAATAAGATTCAGAGTGTGGATGAGATTGGTATTCTGGTTGATGTGCTTGCATCTGCGATCGGTTCCCCGACGAATCCATCGAAGATTGCCAATACCTTTGTCAGTGAGCGCCAGATGACTTATGCCAATAAAACCATCTCTAACCATATTGACTATTTGACGGATGCATTTTTGATTTCCAAGGCAAGTCGATATGATATTAAAGGCAGAAAGTATGTCGGTGCAAATCTGAAATACTACTTTACTGATTTGGGACTGAGGAATGCTCGTCTGAATTTCAGACAGCAGGAACCTACCCATATCATGGAGAATATTGTATATAACGAACTGTTGATCCGTGGCTACAATGTGGATGTGGGGATTGTGGAGAGCTTCGGGAAGGATAAGGAAGGTAAGCGAGTTCGCAAGCAGCTGGAGGTTGACTTTGTGGTAAATCAGGGCAATCAGAGATATTACATCCAGGTTGCTTATGACATGACTTCAGAAGAAAAGCAGACTCAGGAGTTTAGTTCTCTGCGTAATATCCCGGACTCTTTCAAGAAAATTGTCATTGTGAATGGCAGCAAGAAACCTTGGAGAAATGATGAAGGCTTTGTCATTATGGGAATGAAGTATTTCCTTTTGAACGCAGATAGTCTGGAATATTAATTTACGAGCAAATTAGATATTGGGTGGACTGTATGCAGGTGGTGGAAAGGGATTAAAATATCTATTGCAAAGCAACTTAAAAAAGATATTTAGAAAACTCTTTGGTTTTTCAGTTAAGAGGCGGTATAGATTACAGTAAATTGAATTTTAAGCATACGACTATTCATGCGCTGCTGATACAGGAAGCATTTTTGATCTGCGGTTGCAACTATAAACTATGTATGATGAACTGCCGGCCCCAAAGCCGAAAAAGAAGAAATAGTATAAATAGGGCTTTCTGAATGGATGATCATGAATGAGACATGAAGTGTCCCGTTCATAAAATCAGGACATTGCTCGCTTTGTGTCCTGTACTTTTTAGCGGGCTGCAGATAAGATGTTTTCCAAGGAGGCCGGGAAAATATGGATCAAATAAAAACTGGAGAATTTTTGAAAGAACTTCGTAAAGAGAAAGGGCTTACTCAGGAACAGCTTGCAGAACAGTTTCATGTATCGCGACGGTCTGTATCAAGGTGGGAAAACGGTAATCATATGCCTGATTTAGACACGCTGATCGAGTTGTCAGATTATTATGAAATTGATTTGCGAGAATTATTGGAGGGAGAACGGAAAAGCGAGAAAATGAATGAAGAATTAAAAGAAGCTGTATTGAAGGTTGCAGAATATAGCAGCAATGAAAAAGAAGTCAAAAGAAAGAAAGTAAATAAGTGCTTTATTATAGGTGGTATTTGCTTTTTGTTGGTTATTTTAAATCATCAATTTGAAGTATTGGCAATGATTTTTCATGATCCGATCGATGATTTTGCAGCAGGTGCATTGACCGGTCTGGGTATCCTTTTTGAGTTTGTGGGTTTCTATAATAACAATCACGAAGTTAGTTTCAAACAAAGGAAGCAAGAATTTTTTATGCGTAAAAAGCTATAATGAAAGGTACCGAAAAGTGGAATTTTGAAAAAGGATAAAATCATGAAGCAATATAAGAATAGATTTGTTGAAGGGATAAGATCAGCAGCGCGGAAGAAATATTTTTACTTGTGTTTAGCAGTTATTGTTGTTGCAATGACATCTTTCGCATATTTTAAGGATAAACAGATGATTCGTTCTAATGATAATCCGGAAATAAGATTAATTAGCGTTGACTATAAAAAAGACGGTATATATGGTACATTAGATTTATCAAAGAACGAAATATCAAAAGATTTAAATGACCGTCTTGTATCTATATTTAAAAATGTAAAAATAAGAAATAAAATTTTACCTGTGATAAGATCCCATGCAGTTTTAGAGGGGGATACGCACATCACCGTTAAAGTGGATTTAGAAAATTCATCACTGTTTGTAAATTTACATAATGATTCACAATTTTCTTCTGAGCAATTTTATGACAAGTATTATCATATTGTTAATGCTGAACGCGTATATGAAGATGTTTACAGTCTGTTGTTTGATTAGCTGCAATTAAATATTCATAGGAAAGGTGCAGAATGAAACAAAACTTGCAGATGGGAAGGCATGTGGAATTGATCGATCTGCGCTCAGGGCGAAGGGCCGGGTGGCCGGAAAGGAGAAAAAATGAGAATTTTATTGATACGCCATGGAGATCCTGATTATGAGAGGGATGCGCTGACGGAAAAGGGGAAGGTGGAGGCAGCCCTTCTGGCAGAGCGCATGGCAAAAGAAGATGTGACTGATTTTTATGTATCTCCATTGGGAAGAGCCAGGGAGACAGCAGAGTATACGTTGAACAAGACTGGGCGGACGGCCAGGGTGCTGGACTGGCTCCAGGAATTTCCTGCAAAAGTGGATATTAACGAAAGTGAAGCTTTGCAAAGGGCGTATCCGGATACAGAGAAAGAGGGTGGAGTATACCGGAAACGGATCGCCTGGGACATGGTTCCTTCTTACTGGCAGAGACGGCCGGAGTATTTCACCGGAGATCAGTGGAAAGACAGTGAAGTGGCTCACTGCAGCGATTTAAATAAAGTTTATGAGATGGTTTCTGCGGGGGTGGATGAGCTGCTGGCTCAGTATGGCTATGAGCGGGAGAATGGATGGTACAGGACTCGTCAGGGAAACAGAAACACGATTGCTCTGTACTGTCATTTCGGCGCCACCTGCGCCGTTCTGTCCCATCTGTGGAAGGTTTCTCCCTTCCTGCTGTGGCAGAATCTGGCTATGGCGCCAACCTCCGTCACAGAGGTGTTTACAGAGGAGCGGGAAAAAGGCATTGTCACCTTCCGGGCTTCCAAGATCGGGGACATTTCACATTTGTATGCGGGAAAGGAAGCGCCCTCTTTCTCCGCCAGATTCTGTGAGACTTTTGAGGGGAAAGAGCGGCACTAAGGGAAGAACTCAAAAGACATAAGAGCTTCAAAAGTTAGTCTTCCGGGAAATTTCGGTGATAATCCTCCAACAGGGCTTCCTGTTTTTGGCGCCGCAGACCCAGACGGATAGACTTACGGATCAGATCATAGAGGACGGCGAACATCGGGACACCGATCAGCATTCCAAGCAGTCCCCATAGAGAGCCAAAAAACAGACAGGCAAACAGCACCCAGATGCCGGAGATCCCCAGTTTTTCTCCGAGGATGTGAGGACTGATCACATTTCCATCAATCTGCTGCAGAATCATAATAAAGATAAGAAACAGCAGGCACTGAGAGGGGCTGACCATCAGGATGAAAATGGCAGATGGGATAGCCCCCAGGTATGGCCCAAAGAAGGGGATCATGTTGGTGATTCCTACAATTACGCTGATGAGGAGCGCATAGGGCGTTTTGGTAAGAGAGGTAAAGCAAAAGCAGATGATACCGATGATGGCAGAATCAAGCAGCTGACCGCTTAGAAAACCACTGAACATTCGGTCTGCATAGTGAACTTCGGACAGGATCCGGTCAGCCCACTTCTGATTAAAAATACTGTACAGAAGCAGTTTTGCCTGCGCGCAGAAGCGTTCTCTGCCGGAGAGCAGATAGAAGGCTACGATGCAGCCGATACCGAAGTTTTTCAGCACATCAATGAGGCTGAACACACTGGAGGTTACATTGGAGATAAGCGCCTGCATCTGGGGAAGGAGATCTGTGCTTAAGAAATCTTCCAGCCATTTGCTCAGGGTGGTGATGGCCTGTTCCAGAGCGACCACCAGTTCATGGGACCATTCACCGCTCTCCAAAGTTCCCAGCCATACCTGAAATTCTGACATGACTTCAGGAATCAGGGAGATAATGGCAGAGATACTGGTGACCAGCTGAGGAATTACAGCTACAAAAAACAGGAGAATCAAAAGAAGCCCCAGGAAGAAGCTGAGCCCTACGGAGCAGGCCCGAAGGATTTTCGGGTGTTTTTTTTGAAAAAGACGCTGTTCCAGCTTAGTGAGGACTGATTCCAGCAGACTGCATACGGGAGTTAAAATGTAGGCAATGACAGCACCGTAAATGAAGGGCTGCGGGATCGCCAGGAGCCGTCTGACTGCATGGGTCAGATCATCTGTATAAAACAGGAGCATTAGCACCAGCCCTCCCAGGGCGGCTGTTCCCAGTACGGTGAGAGAAATATAGAAGTATTTTTTCATGGTATCGTTTTTCATAGGCGAAGAATCTCCATCAGGGTAAAATTTATGTACATTGATGTTATTATAATCGAAGTTGAGGAAATAGTAAACAGGATTCCCGGGAAACTCGCCGGGGGCAGGAAGCCGAAGAGGAGGTTTGGCTGCTGAAATTCCGAATAGCTGCTAGAAGAAAAGTAAAGATTTTCGAGATAATACCAGTAAAAATTGTGCAAAACAGCAGAAACAAGATTACCGGTGAAAAACCCTAGTATTTTACTAGGATATCTGATATGATGAGACCAGAAAGGCTGCGAAGTGCAGAAAATCAGGAGGTGTCCTATGAATGTAAGAAAACGGAGCGGTAAAGTCGTGCCCTTTGATGCAGAATTTATCGCAAGAGCAATAGAGCTGGCAGCAGCAGCGGTGGGGGAGCACGATGATGAGATGGTGCAGAGCATTACCCGGGCAGTGTCTGCAAAACTTCAGGAGCGGAAGGAAGAGACCTGGGATATTGAGGTGATCCAGGATACGGTGGAAGAGATGCTGTTTGAACAGCACCAGTATCAGACCGCCAAGGCCTATATCCGGTATCGGCTGGAAAAAGAAAAGGAGAGGGCAGGCGGAACCAGAAGAGAGGGGCTGCTGCGAAAGGAATTTTTAAGTCCTTATAAGCATACCAAAAATCCCATGGAACAGCTGGGAGCTTTTGTATATACACGAACCTATTCCAGATATCTGCCCAATAATGGGAGAAGGGAATTTTGGTGGGAAACCGTATGCCGGGCAGTGGAATATAACTGTTCCCTGGCTCCCACATCCAGGGAGGAAGCAGAAAAGCTGTATGATAATATTTATCATATGCGCCAGTTCCTTTCAGGCAGGACTCTGTGGGTGGGAGGCACCGCTGTGGCGGAGCAGTACCCCATGGCAAACTATAACTGTGCCTTTACGGTAATCGACAGCTTTACCGCATTCCATGACCTGTTTTATCTTTTGATGGTGGGAAGCGGCGTAGGTGTGCGGGTTTTGGAGTCCGATGCAAAAAAACTTCCGCCGGTTCGGGCAGACCTGAGCATCATCCAGAAGTCCTATGATCCCCGGCCGGCAAGAGAACGGCTGGAGTATACGGATCTGAATTTTTCCGGAGATACGGCAACTATTTCCATCGGAGATTCCAAGGAGGGATGGGCCCAGGCTCTGACCCATTATTTTGACCTTTTAACCAATCAGGAATACCGGAAGATCCGCAGATTAATTGTGGTGTATGATTCCATCCGGCCTAAGGGGGAACGGTTAAAGACCTTTGGGGGAACTGCCAGCGGCTATGCTTCTATGATGAATATGCTGGACAAGATCCACAGGATCATCACTGCAGCGGGAAAGCGGGAGAATGCAGATCGGGTGGCGCTAAAGCCCATTGATCTTCTGGATATTGCCAATATCATTGGAGAGAATGTGGTTTCCGGAGGAGTGCGCCGCACCTCAGAGATCGGCCTGATCGATGCAGAGGATGAAAGCTGTATCCAGGCAAAGAGCCATCTGTACCGTCAGATCAACGGAAACTGGGAAATTGACAAAAAGATCGCCCACAGACAGATGAGCAACAATTCCATTTATTATCGCCATAAACCTTCCAGGGAGAAGCTTCACTGGCATCTGCAGCAGATGCGCTATTCCGGGGAGCCGGGATGGATCAATGAGGAAGCCGGCGCAAAGCGGCGTCCCAATTTTAATGGCTGCAATCCCTGTGGAGAAATTTTATTAGACAGCCACGGCCTGTGCAATCTTACGACAGTAAATGTGATGAGCTTTGTGGAAGAAGGAAAGCTGAACCGGAAAAAGCTGCTGGAGGCTCAGCGCCTTTCTGCCAGGGCAGGATACCGGATGACCTGTCGGGAACTGGAGATCCATCAGTGGGATGCGGTGCAGCAAAGGGATCATCTGCTGGGGTGTTCGCTGACTGGCTGGCAGGATATGGTGAATGCTACCGAGATGACCAGGGAAGATCAGATCAAGCTTTTGGAGGAGCTGCGGAGGATGGCTCATGGTGCGGCAAAAGAGATGGCAGCTCAACTGGGGGGGAAAGAACCGCTTCTGGTAACTACCATTAAACCGGAGGGCACTTTGTCTCTGCTTCCGGCAGTATCCAGCGGGATCCATTATTCTCATTCTCCCTATTATATCCGAAGGGTGCGGATCACAGCAGCTGATCCTCTCTGCAAAGTCTGTGAGGATCTGGGATATCCGGTTTTGCCGGAGGTGGGACAGGATCCGGAGGATCCCATCACCAAGGTGGTGGAGTTTCCGGTACAGGCACCAAAGGGACTGGTAAAATCTGACGTCTCAGCCATTGAACAACTGGAAAATTATAAGATGTTTATGCAGCATTATGTGGATCACAACTGTTCCATTACGGTTCATGTGCGGGAAAACGAGTGGGAAGAAGTGGAGCAGTGGGTCTGGGAAAACTGGGATGAGGTAGTTGCCCTTTCTTTCTTAAGCTATGATGATAATTTTTATGAGCTGATGCCTTATGAGGCTATAGATCAGGAAGAATACCAACGGCGAAGGGATGCTATGCGCCCCTTCAATCCCTCCCTGCTGTCCAGATATGAGCATGAAGAAACAGAATTGGATATCGGGGGATCAGACTGCGCCAACGGGGTGTGCCCGGTGCGCTAGGAATAATTGAAAATCGGGGCTGGAGGAAAATTCATTGGAAACAGAATTTTCCTCCAGCCCTGTATGTTTATAAATCATGTGTTTTTTCTGTCAGTGATGGTGCCCTGTATTTTTTGCTGAGAGAATCATCCGTGAAAGAAGCATTTTGTTTCATCAGAAAGTAATTCCGATGAACAAAGAGTCTGCTCCTGTGGGCAGATACAGACTGCTTGTCAGGCTGCAAGGGGGTGGGGCTTATGCCGAAAGGGGAAATTCCTGATCGTTATATGTTGAAAAAATGTTTCGTATATGTTAGATTGTAGTTGACATAAAAAAATAGCAGCTTCGGTTTTTTGAAATCGTAAAAAGATTTTGAAAATGAAAAAGGAAGAGGGTCAGAATCCCTCACAGCGATCACTACTGTATTTGGGTACAAAGGACCAATAGGCCACTGCGCAGGCGGGAAGGCGGTCCCAAGGTGAAACCATAAGTCAGGAGACTTGCCGGAGTTTGGACAGGGATGAAGTTTCGGATCAGGAGAGTTCCCCTTTCGATTGTTCACATTAAGGATCAGATTAATTTGAGCTGCAGAAAGGTACTTTGTTCTGCGGTTTTTTTATGCAATAATCGAAAGGAGAAATCATATGACAAACAAAAAGAAATGGATCGCCGCAGTTTTATTCAGCGCTGCGGCAACGGCAATGGGAGCCTGGACCGGGTATGCATCAGAAACTACGGTTTTTGTAGATGACCTTGGCAGAGAGGTGGAGCTGACGCTTCCGATAACAAGAGCGTGTGTGGCAAATCGTTATAATAACGAGCTGATCCGCGCGGTAGGCGCAGGAGACTGTGTAGTGGGAGTGGACCAGTATACTTCTCAGGATACGGTTTACTGGCCGCAGTTTGGGGAAGCGGAAACTTTTGGGAAGGACGAATATGACTACGAAAAGATCGTGGAGATGGATCCTCAGGTAGTGGTAATGGCAAAGAATGGGCCGGTGGAGGAAGCGGAGACGGCGCTGGAGCCCTTTGGTATCAAGGTGGTGACCATCACGGGCTGGGATAACTCAGACGTTCCGAAACAGATCCGGCTTTGCGGTGAGCTTTTCGGAAAGGAAGAAGAAGCGGAGGAGCTGGTGAGTTTCTATCAGGAGCCGGTGGATTATATCAATCAGCAGCTGGAACAGGTGGAAGAAAGAAAAACAGTGTACTGGGAGTATGGCGGAGATTACACCACCTGTATTCCTGGCACATCCAATGACGGATGGCATAATATGATTCTTATGGGCGGAGGGGAGAACATTTTTGGAGATGAAACTCTGGCCGGAAAGGACATAGATCCGGAGGCTATTCTGGAAGCAGATCCGGATTTGATCGTTAAGATTTTTGCAGGTGCGGTAATTGGAAACAGCGGTATTTATACGGCACCGCCTCAAGAGGAATTTGCGGAAAAGGCAAATGAACTTTTAAAGAGAACCGGCTGGTCAGAGCTGAGGGCAGTAAAAGAAGGAAACTTCTATTTGAATACTGCGTTTTCTACCGGCGGTCTTGGCAAAATGATCGGTGCAGCCTACATTGCCAAATGGCTGTATCCAGACCTTATGACAGAGCTTGATCCGGATGCTCTTTTTGTGAAGTGGATGGCATACCAGGGCTTTGAGCCGGACGCTTCGGCTTATTATTATCATGTCCCTGTTCAGGAATAGAAATGACAGGTAGGTAGGAATGAAGGAACATATTCTAACCAGAAAGTATAAAAAACAGCAAAGAAAGAAAAAGGTTTTTTTTGCTGTCACGCTGCTGTTTTTACTTTTGCTGATGGGAACGGCATGCTGCCTGGGAGTTACTGATCTGACTCCCGGGCGCATTTTCGTAACCCTTTTTCCAGGAGCAGATCAGCTTATTAGTGCGTCTCCTCTTTCAGAAAAAGAAATCAATGTATTACTGATGCTGAGAATGCCCAGAGTTGCAGCTGGAGTAGTGGCCGGTGCCGGGCTTGGAGTGGCAGGAGCGGCTATGCAGGCCATCACAGGAAACCAAATGGCCAGTCCATTTACCACAGGTCTTTCCGGCGCATCTGCTTTTGGTGCGGCGCTGGTGATTATGTTTGGAACTGTTTCGGTTTCTTCCCTCAAATTTGCAACAGTGCTTGGGGCATTTGGAATGGCTGTTTTATGCGCGGTTTTTGTATATGGCCTGGCCAGCTATCAGGGGCTGCGGGCAGAAACACTGGTTTTGACCGGAATTGCCCTGAATTATTTATTCAGTGCCATGAATTCAACGCTGCAGTACGTTGCAAATGAAAATCAGCTTCCGGCAATCATACATTGGACTTTCGGCAGTCTGAACAGCGTGCAGTGGGGGGATATTGGGATTATGGCAGGTTTTTTTCTGGTGACGTATCCCATATTTCAAGTTCACGGATGGGCATTTAATCTGTTGGATTCTGGGAATGATGAAACTGCAAAGTCTTTGGGGGTCTCTGTAAAACGGACAAGACTGCTCAGCGGATTAGGCGTAACACTCCTTACGGCTTCGGTAGTAAGCTTTACCGGGATCATTGGTTTTGTGGGTCTGGTGGCGCCCCACATAGCCAGACTGCTGATCGGAGGAGATTACCGGTATCTTTTGCCGTTTTCAGCAGTATGGGGAGCGATCCTTGTAACAGGGGCAGATACGGTTGGAAGAGTCGCCTTTTCACCCACTACGCTGCCGGTAGGAATTGTAGTGTCGTATGTAGGTGTGCCATTGTTTTTGTATTTGATTTTACGGGAAAGGAGGAGAAGAAGGTAATATGTCGGGATTAGAGACAACCGATCTTCTTTTTTCCTATGGGAGAGGGATACATAAAAAAAAGATACTGGATTCGGTAAGCCTTCGGGTTGAGAGAGGAACTGTTTGTGTTTTGCTGGGAGCCAACGGGGCGGGAAAATCTACGTTGTTAAAATGCATCAATGGGTTAATACGTCCGCAGCAGGGTTGGGTAAGCTGGGAAAAGGAAAATATTGGAAACTGGTCTTTGAACAGAAGAGCAAGACTTTTTGGGTATGTTCCCCAGAGTATTTCATCCGTTTCCGGATTATCCGTAATGGAGACGGTGCTTTCCGGCAGACTCCCCCGAATGGGGGCGAAGGCTTCAGCGAAAGAGCTTGATCTGGTATCGGAGGTGCTGGAAGAGTTTGAACTGGAGGAATTTGCCTTTCGGAATCTGGGGGCATTGAGCGGCGGAGAACGTCAGAGAGTGCTATTTGCCAGAGCAATTGTGCAGGAACCGGAGGTTTTGCTTCTGGATGAGCCTACCAGCAATTTGGATCTGCGTTATCAGATAGAGACAATGGAACTTTTAAGGAGGATCAGTAAAGAGAAAGGGATTACGGTGGTGGCTGTTATCCACGATCTAAACAGTGCCCTTGCTTATGCGGACCAGGTGATAGTTATGAAGCAGGGTCGGATACTTTCTGATGGAAAACCGGATACTGCGCTTTCATCGGAGACCATTGCAGAAGCGTATGGCATTCAGGCGGATATTGTATCTGTGCAGGACAGGAAGATGGTTCTGGTGAAACGCAGATCATAGAACCCCGGTCATAGAAAAAAGCAATCGCATATCTGATCTACGGTATACGGATACTGCAGAAAATGTATATTTTATGAGCGATCGGAAAAATTTTATTTCCCCCTCTGAACAGTCCCATGATTTTTGAAATCTGTTCAGAGGGGATTTTGTTTGTATACCAGAAGAAAGGGAAGAACCTTTTAGAAAAGAAAAGGCCTTGACGAGAAGACCGTTTATGGCTATCTTAATTTCATAAGAGGGCGGCTTCCCGGTGGAAGCATTTGGTGGGAAAGAGGAACAAAAACAGAAGGAAGGATGAAGCAGATGAGAATCGGAATGGGATATGATGTGCATAAATTGACAGAAGGAAGGGAGCTGATCCTGGGAGGAGTGAACATTCCTTATGAAAAAGGACTCCTGGGCCACTCGGACGCAGACGTGATCGTTCACGCCATTATGGACGCCCTGCTGGGGGCTGCGGCACTTGGAGATATCGGGCAGCATTTTCCGGATACTGATCCGGCATACAAAGGGATTTCCAGCATTGTCCTGCTGGAGCAGGTGGGCAGCCTGCTGGAGTCGCATAATTATGTGATCGAAAACATTGATGCCACCATTATTGCCCAGAAGCCCAAGATGATGCCGTATCTGCCAAAGATGCGGGAGAATGTGGCAAGGGCTCTTGGGATCGAAGTAGATCAGGTGAACATAAAAGCCACCACAGAGGAAGGGCTGGGCTTTACGGGAAGCGGTGAGGGGATCTCTGCCCAGGCCATCTGTCTGCTGCTGCCGCTGATGGATCTGGTATCCAACGATGCCATGACGGCAGGAGGCTGCGGCGGCTGCAATGGATGCAGAGAGTAATACCGGAGTCAGCAGGGGGCAGGCGGAAAAAAGCAATGCCGGGTACGGTGAGAGCAGAAAAGGACAGAAGCATGGATTTTAGAAAACTGGAAAAACGGGAGCATGAAAACACCAGATCCTTGTATGAACAGGTGTTTTCAGAGGATGAACAATCCTTTGTAGATTACTATTATAAAACCAGGGCAAGGGAAAACCAGATCTATGGGGCAGAGGATGAGTCAGGTCTTCATGGAATGCTCCATCTCAATCCCTGTCAGGTACTTTGGAATGGAGAGGAGCTGGTACTCTGGTATGTGGTGGCAGTTGCCACAGAGCCGGATTACCGGCATAAAGGTCTGATGCGCAGCCTCCTTACCCGGGCGCTGAAGGATCTGGAGCAGCAGGGAAGCCCCTTTGTGTTTCTGATGCCGGCTTCAGAAGCCATCTATACGCCCTTTGGATTCCGCAGAGCCTGGCCCTGGCTGTGGGAGGAGGACAGGATCCTGGGTTCACTGGCTGAGGGAATGCTTCCGGGACAGCCGGGGGAGCACGGGCCGGGAAGCTGGCGGAAGGCTGACAGGGAGCTTCTGGAAGATCGGGAACTTCTGGAGCGGCTGTCTGAGAAAGTAAATCAAGAGATGGCATCGCAGTTTCAGCTTTTTTCCAGGAGAAGTCCGGAGTATTACCGCAGGCTGGCACAGGAACAGGAGGCCAGCGGGGGCGGTCTGGAAATCTTTTTTGGAGAGGAGCTATCGGTGACAAAGCCGGCGGCAGAAGGAGGAGAACCGGGAGCGAAGGAGGCCTTTCCGCTTTGTGCCCGCTGCAAAGCCCGGGAAGCCTTTCCGCCTATGATGACCCGCATCACCAATCTGGAAGCATTTATAGCCAGGGTGAGGACGGAAGAACCGATCACCAGGATCTGGCGCGTGAGGGACGAACTTCTTCCGGAAAATCAGGGGCTGTTCGAGTTTGTTTTTACCCCCGGAGGCGGGCAGATGCACCGTCTTGAGCTTTTAGCGGCGGAAGAAGGAATGATAGAAACTGTGGATATTGCAGATCTGCCGTCCAGACTGGGCGGGGCGGATCCCTTCTGCCATACCATGATCTGTGAAGTGGTGTGATTTGAAATGTGGCTGCAGAATTAAGAGGCAGAAGTGTTAAGCGGAACATTTTCATTGACAAACCAGGCTCGATTGCATAGACTAAAGGAGAACTTGCGGCGGCATTTTGCCGCTGGTTTTATACCAGTGAATTGAATATATGAGGTGAACAGGATGAAATTTTATAATACCCTTACAAAGAAAAAGGAAGAGTTTGTACCCCTGGTGCCGGGAAAGGTTTCGATGTATGTCTGCGGCCCCACGGTTTATAATCTGATCCATATTGGAAATGCCCGGCCCATGATCGTGTTTGACACTGCAAGACGCTATATGGAGCATAAGGGATATGAAGTGAATTTTGTATCTAATTTTACAGATGTGGATGATAAGATCATCAAAAAGGCCAATGAGGAAGGCGTGTCTGCCCAGGAAATCTCCGAACGGTATATCAAAGAGTGCAAACAGGATATGGCAGATATGAACGTGCGTCCCGCCACCACCCATCCGCTGGCCACGCAGGAGATCGGAGGAATGGTGGACATGATCTCTGATCTGGTAGAAAAGGGATACGCCTACAATGTAAACGGTACGGTGTATTTCCGCACACGGAAATTTAAGGAATACGGAAAATTGTCGCACAAGAATCTGGACGATCTGCGCTCCGGCAATCGTTCCCTTCTGGTGACCGGAGAGGATGAAAAGGAAGATCCTCTGGATTTTGTGCTTTGGAAGCCTAAAAAAGAAGGGGAGCCTTTCTGGGAGTCTCCCTGGAGTCAGGGGCGTCCCGGCTGGCATATTGAGTGCTCTGTAATGGCAAAACGTTATCTGGGTGAAGAGATTGATATTCATGCAGGAGGAGAGGACCTGATCTTCCCTCATCATGAGAACGAGATTGCCCAGAGCGAGTGCTGCAACGGCAAGCCTTTTGCCAGATACTGGCTGCACAACGGATTTTTAAATATTGACAATAAGAAGATGTCCAAATCCCTGGGAAACTTTTTTACGGTCAGGGATATTAAGGAAAAATATGACCTTCAGGTGCTGCGGTTCTTTATGCTCAGTGCCCATTACAGAAGTCCCTTAAATTTCAGTGCGGAGCTGATGGAGGCTGCTAAAAACGGTCTGGAGCGAATCATCAATGCAGTGGATAACCTGAAATTTCTGGCGGACAGTGCTTCTGCCCAGGAGCTGGCGGAAGGCGAAGGGGATGTGCTGAAAGAAGCGAAAGCCTTTATTGCCCGATTCGATGAGGCCATGGATGATGACCTGAATACAGCAGATGCAGTATCTGTGATCTTTGAACTGGTAAAATTTGCCAATTCCAATGTGACAGGAGAAAATTCCAGATCATTGATTTTGGCTGTGCGGGACGAAATCCTGGAGCTGGGAGATGTGCTGGGACTGATCCTGGAAAAGAAGGAAGAGCTTCTGGATGAAGAGATCGAAGGGTTGATCCGGGAACGTCAGGAAGCAAGAAAAGCCAGAAATTTTGCCAGAGCCGATGAGATCCGGGATCAGCTTCTGGAAAAGGGCATTCAGCTTCTGGATACCAGAGAAGGTGTCAAATGGAAGAGAGTGTAATTAAAAAGGAACAGGCTGGTGAGGAGGCAGAGAATCTTGCGGATCTGCTGTCTGCCTGCTTCCGTCTGGAAAACCGGGATTTTAGCCAGTATTCGCCGTTGACCCTGGCCTATGTAGGAGATGCGGTATATGAGCTTGTGATTCGCACGGTGCTGGTGAACCGGGGAAATATCCAGACGGCTAAGCTGCATCAGAAGGCCACAGGCTTTGTGCGGGCCGGTACTCAGGCCAGGCTGATCCAGGCGCTGCTGCCTCATCTTGAGGAGCAGGAGCTGGCTGTTTACCGCAGAGGCCATAATGCAAAGCCTTACAATACAGCGAAAAATGCCAGCCGCAGGGAGTATTTAGAAGCCACTGGCTTTGAGGCTCTGATGGGATATCTGTATTTAAGGAAAGAGTACCGGAGGATGATAGAATTGATCAGTCTTGGATTGGAGGAAGTGGGATATGAGCTTTGAAGAGCTGACCATTGAGGGGAGAAATGCGGTGCTGGAGGCTTTTCGCTCCGGAAGGACCATTGATAAACTGTTTGTGCAGGATGGGCTGACGGACGGTCCGGTAATGTCCATTCTCAGAGAGGCAAGGAAACAGGAGACGATCATAAACCGGGTGAAAAAAGAGAGGCTGGATCAGCTTTCCCAGACCGGAAAGCACCAAGGGGTGATCGCCCATGCAGCAGCCTATCAGTATGCTCAGGTGGAAGATATCCTGAACCTGGCCAGGAAGAAAGGGGAACCCCCCTTTATCTTCCTGCTGGATGGCATCGAGGATCCCCATAATCTGGGAGCCATTATCCGGACTGCCAATCAGGCCGGGGCTCATGGAGTGATCATTCCCAAACGGCGGGCTGTGGGACTGACGGCAGTGGTGGCAAGAACCTCCGCCGGCGCTTTGAATTATACTCCGGTTGCCAAGGTAAACAATCTGACTGCTGTGATAGAGGAACTGAAAAAAGAAGGCCTTTGGTTCGTCTGCGCCGACATGGGAGGAGAACTGATGTATGATCTGGATCTGAAGGGGCCTGTGGGCCTGGTGATCGGAAATGAGGGAGAAGGGGTCAGCCGCTTGGTTCGGGAGAAATGTGATTTTATCGCGTCCATTCCCATGAAGGGTAAAATTGATTCCCTGAATGCATCTGTGGCAGCAGGTGTTCTGGCCTATGAGATTGTCCGGCAGCGGATGCTGAACGGAAAATAGCAGGGTAAAAGATCTATGGAAAAGAAACAAAAAACGGTTGCAGAATATCTGAAAAAAAATCCAGAGGCTTTTTTAAAAAAGAGGAAGCGGAAACGAGGCTCCCTGCAGATCATGGTTCTGGGATTTATGAGTATTATTTTCCTTGGAGCACTGATTTTAATGCTCCCCATCTGCAACGCAGATGGCCGGTGGCTGAATTTTATTGATGCGCTGTTTACTTCCTGCACCTGTGTCTGCGTAACCGGGCTGGTAACTGTGGTTCCGGCGGTTCAGTTTACCCTTTTTGGAAAGCTGGTGCTGCTGGTCTTGATTCAGATCGGAGGCTGGGGGATCATTGTGTGCGGAATGCTGTTTCTGCTGGTGCTGCGCAGGAAGATCTCTTTAAATTCCAGAGTGCTGATTCATGATTATTTCAGCACAGATACGGTCAGCGGCATGGTGCGGATGCTGATCTATGTGGTAAAGGGAACTCTGATCGTGGAGAGTGTGGGAGCGGTTTGCCTTGCTCTGTATTTTATTCCGGAGTATGGATTTTTGCGGGGATGCTGGTACGGAGTATTTCATGCCGTGTCCGCTTTTTGCAACGCGGGGGTGGATCTTTTAGGGGATTCCAGTCTGGCAGCGTATGCAGGGAATCCCTGGATCAATTTTGTGATCATGGCTCTGATCATTATGGGCGGCCTTGGTTTTTGGGTTTGGAAGGATGTCAGCAAATTTCTGAAAAATCTTTTGATAAAAAAAGAGGGATTGGAAAAGTCTCTGAGGGGCATGGCTCTTCATACGAAGATTGTGCTTACTATGACAGTGTCGCTGATTTTGCTGGGCGCTTTGTTTTTTGCAGCCGCGGAGTGGAATAATCCAGGCACGATGGGAGGCCTTTCCGGCGGGGAAAAGGTCATGGCTGCCTTGTTTCAGTCAGTGACTGCCAGAACGGCAGGCTTTTTTACTATTTCTCAGTCTGCGCTGCGGGAGGCATCCAAGTTTGTTTCCTGCCTGCTTATGTTTATAGGAGGTTCTCCGGCAAGTACTGCGGGCGGTATGAAGACCGTTACCTTTGCAGTGGTCCTGCTTACCTGCTGGTCTATATTGCGGGGACATGAGGATACGGAGTGCTATAAGAGAAAAATTGATATCAGTACCGTGCGCATGGGCATTGCAGTGGTGACTGTGGGGATGATGCTGGTGACTGCAGGCACAACGGCTCTTTCTTTGCTGGAACCCCATGTAGATCTGATCGATGCCATGTATGAGGTGGTGTCTGCTGTGGGAACTGTAGGACTGACGGCGGATGTGACCCCTTATCTGGGGACGGTAAGCAAATGCATCATTATTTTTCTGATGTATGTGGGAAGGATCGGGCCCATTACCCTGCCTCTTTTGATGGCGGCAAAGCTGGGTAAGAAGAACGATAAGCGGACACTGCCCAGAGAGCATATTGTTGTGGGGTAGTATTTAATACGTTACGGGGGCGTTGTACTTCCCGGATTTCGGGAGTGATAAAGGAGAAGGAACATGAAAAAACAGTATGTAGTATTTGGAATAGACCGATTTGGGGCCAGTGTGGCCAGAACGCTGGAGAGCACTGGCTGCCAGGTGATCGCAGTGGACAATGATCCGGAAAAGATCCAGATGATTGCCGATGAAGTGAGCTATGCTATGACGGCAGATGTGGAGGATCCGGAGGCTATTGCCGGTTTGGGCCTGAAAAATGTGGATGGAGCCATCATTACCATGGTAGATCACATGGAGGCCAGCATTGTGGCTGCCATGATGTGTCAGGATCAGGGAGTGGACTATATTATCGCCAGAGCAAAAAATGATATGCATGGCAGGATCCTGGAAAAGATCGGAGTGACTAAGGTGGTGTATCCGGAGCAGGAGATGGGGGTGCGTATTGGCCGCTACATTGGGGCTCAGGATTTTATGGACTGGATCGCGCTGTCCCCGGATTTTTCTCTTGTAGAGGTGGCAGTTCCGGAAGAATGGGGAGGAAGATCTCTGATAGAACTGGATCTTAGGCGTCAATACGGGCTGAATGTGGTAGGGATGAAGCGGGGAGCAGAGGTGATCATGCAGTTTCAGCCCAATCAGCCCCTGGAAACGGGAGAGATTCTCTATGTGATCGGTAAAAATGAGGATCTGGAAAAATTTCAGGATTAGTTTTGCCTGAAGAGTGCCGCTGTTTTTTATCCGTTTTGTGAACTTGAAAACAGTCCTGCAAAAAAAAAATTGAAAAAAATAAAAAAATTTTTAAAAAGCGATTGACAAGCTTATAGTTTTATGGTAATATCTTTATTCGTAGCGGGTCAACCGCACAGGCTGCTGTGGCTCAGTCGGTAGAGCGTCACATTGGTAATGTGGAGGTCACGGGTCCGATTCCCGTCAGCAGCTTTTGTACAAAAGAGGAAGAAGCCCTTGCGTTTGCAAGGGCTTTTAATTTTGCCCGGATTGACAGATCCTGTAAAAATCCAGTATAATATAAAATGACATTGTTTGTGCAGAAAACTAAATTTATGCAGAACACTTAAAGGAGCAGATGCCTGCCCATGGCAGGCTTAATTAAAACAGAGAGATTCCGGCTGCAGCAGAGGGATGCTCTCGGTTTCACAATACTTAGGGGGATTTTATATGAAATATGATGTGATTATCATTGGAGCCGGTCCCGGAGGGATTTTTTCCGCTTATGAATTGATGAAGGAGGCGCCGGAGCTGAAGGTAGCTGTCTTTGAGGCAGGCCATTCTTTGGATAAACGGCGCTGCCCTATTGATGGGGACAAGGTAAAGTCCTGTATTAAGTGTAAGACCTGCGCCATTATGAATGGTTTTGGAGGTGCCGGCGCTTTCTCTGACGGAAAGTATAATATCACGAATGATTTCGGCGGCACACTGTATGAGTATATCGGAAAGAAGGAAGCGATCCGGCTCATGGAGTATGTAGATGAGATCAACATGAGTCATGGCGGGGCGGGTACAAAAATGTATTCCACCGCAGGTACGAAGTTTAAGAAACTGTGTTTGCAGAACAAGCTGAAATTGCTGGATGCTTCTGTGCGCCATCTGGGAACAGATATCAATTATGTGGTTTTGGAAAATATTTTTGAAGAGCTGAAAGCGCATGTGGATTTCTTTTTCCATACTCCGGTGGATCATATCCAGGTACTTTCGGACGGAGAGGGCTATCGGGTATTTTACGGAGAAAAATCTGCGGATTGCCGGGAGTGCATTGTTTCGGTAGGACGCAGCGGAAGCAAGTGGATGGAGCAGGTGTGCTCTGAACTGGAGATTCCTACTAAATCCAACCGGGTGGATATCGGAGTGAGAGTAGAGCTTCCGGCAGTGATCTTTTCCCATCTGACGGATGAGCTGTATGAGAGCAAGATCGTATACCGCACAGAGAAATTTGAGGACAATGTGCGTACCTTCTGTATGAACCCCTGCGGGATCGTGGTAAATGAAAATACAAATGGCATTGTGACCGTAAACGGCCACAGCTATGAGGACAGTGAAAAAAAGACAGAAAACACTAATTTTGCTCTTTTGGTGGCAAAGCATTTTTCAGAGCCTTTCAAGGACAGCAATGGTTATGGAGAGAGTATCGCCCGTCTTTCCAATATGCTGGGAGGCGGCGTGATTGTTCAGAGATTCGGTGATCTGGTGAGAGGACGTCGAAGTACGGTAAACCGTATCGAGGAGGGGCTGGTGACACCTACCCTGGCAGCCACACCTGGTGATTTAAGCTTGGTGCTGCCGAAGCGGATCCTGGACGGCATTATCGAGATGGTATATGCCCTGGATAAGATCGCACCGGGAACAGCGAATGATGATACTCTGCTTTACGGTGTGGAAGTGAAATTCTATAACATGGAGGTAGAGCTGGATGAGAATCTGGAAACAAAATATAAGGGTCTCTACATCATCGGAGATGGAAGCGGAGTGACCCATTCTCTGTCCCATGCCTCTGCCAGCGGTGTGTATGTGGCAAGAAAAATTGCGGAGTCTGAAAAGAAGGCAGCGATTTAAAAAAAGTCAGATCCGTCAGTTGGAAAATTAAAACTATTTTTGTTAAAACTCTTGTAATATTTGTAATTTTATTGTAAAATATACCCATCAGTTATTTTGGGAGGTATGATTTTGAAGAAGGTAAGGACAGGTTTTTTCTGTATGATGCTGATGGTTCTTTGTTGTCTGGTTCCCTCTAAAGAGGCTCAGGCAGCCACATCCAGAAAATTGTTTTCCGTGGTGGTGAATGATGGATTTGCCAAGCAGACCGTGCCCTTTTATGAGTATAAGGAGAAAAACGGAACTGCCTATGTAAAGCCGGCAGCCAGTATGCGGAAGCTTCCGGTATATGCAGGAGCCAAAAAGGTGAGCCTCAGTATTACGGGAAAGACCAGCTACTATAAAAATAATTACAGGAGCGTAACGTATAAGAGAACAGCCTCTTTATCTAAGAGCATCAATCTGATCTATACCCTGAAGACGAAAAAGGGACAGAGAAAGACCGCAGTGCTGACACTGCAGAGGCCGAATATGCCCAAGATCAGTTCGATGTCGGCCAGAATACCCTCCGGCGGCTTTGTACCCGGCAAGAGTAAGATGACCTTTAAGATCAGCACCAGATCTTCTGTGGCTGTGAAGGCTTACTATAAGATCAAGGACAGCAAGGGCAAGGTAGTGTATCAGAAAACACTGGGTACTAAGAAGAATGTGAATTATACAGTCAGCTGGAGCGGAAAGCCTTCCAAGGGAAACCAGGCAGGGCTTTCCACTACGAAATATGTACCCGACGGAACCTACAAGGCTACCGCTTATCTTCAGTACAAGGTGGGAAATAAATCCAAGTACATCAGCAGGACGGTGACCTTTAAGGCAGGCGGAAAGAGCAGCTCCGGCTCTTCCGGAACGGAAGGGGAGGATTCCTCAAATGGAGGAGCTTCCGGCTCCCAGGGGGAGCAAACGGTAAGCAGCGGCTGGAACTGGAAGGTGGTGCTTACGGGAGATGATACCATCGACTATCTGGCGGAGACCATCTGCAAAAAGGTGCTGAACAATAAGATGTCTGCGGTAGAACGGGCCAGAGCCTTGTACTGGTGGTGCGGGGAGAACATGAAGTACAGCAAGACCGCCTACAGCGACGGAGAGTGCAAGATCGACATTACCAGCGCTAAGGGAAAGGCGGCTGTTGAGGCCTATGGCAAGACCGCGGATGCTCTTATCCGCAGCGGCAAGGCTTCCATTAACTGCAAGGACAGCTATTTTGCCAAGGCCAGCGGCACTGTTTTGAATACCACCAAGAAGGGATGGCTGAAGAGAGGGCTGGCTAACTTTAAGGGAGACTGTCTGATCATGTCTCTGTCCTACCAGGTGCTTTGCCGTCATGCGGGGATTCCGGAGATTGACCTTGTGGAGAATGATGGCAGTGCAGGTCATCACTTCTGGAATGTGATGAAGGTAAATGGAGCGTATTACTATACGGATGTGAATCAGGCCACAGAGCAGTACAAGAGCCTGGGGGCTGTGCGGATCGAGTTTTTCCTGGCAGGAACCAATTACTGTTATCAGCATGGACTTTATAAGACTGTCAAGACCAGCCGTTATCCGCTGTCTAAGAGTGTGAGCAAGACGGATTGTCCCGGAAGAAGCAAATAGAACCAGGGGCGGCACATCGGGAAAATAACAGCAAAAAGTATTGTGAAAAAGAAAGAAGAGATTTCATCTGTTGTCAGGATGAGATCTCTTTTTTTGTTTGACAGGAAATTCCTGTCAAATAAGAAAGCACTCTGTTTGGAAGCGCACTGCGGCGCAGTGGGATTCTATTACAAATGCGGCCTGTCCCGGGAGTGCTGCAGGCTTCCCTGTTCTATCAGTGAAGGCCGTTTTTATGAGCGGGCAGGAAGATTTTCCGGAGGGCTGGGGTTTTATAAAGTGAACTGAGTTTACTATTGACAGAATTGCATAATTTCTATATAATTAAACTGATATTTGTGTGCAAAATGAATAGAATTTGCAGAAAATTTGAGGAATTAAAGAAATGCTGAAGTTAGGTGTAAACAGAGAAAATCAGAAAAGAACCAATCGGGGACTGGTGCTGAAGCTGATCGCTACGCATCGGTGCACTTCCCGGGTGGATCTTGCCAGAATGACCGGATTGACGAAGACTGCGATCTCCCAGATCGTAAACGAACTGATCGCCAAGGGGCTTCTGATAGAAAAAGAAAAAGAGACGACATCTGAACTGGGGAGAAATCCTGTGGGTCTGGGGATTTCTCCCGGCGCTCCTCTTTTTGCAGGGCTGGTGGTTGAACGGGGCTACTGTGAAGGGGTGCTTTGTGATATGCAGCTGAATGTGTTAAGGGCAGAGCAGGTCCGGGGAGACTGGAGCAATGGGGAAGAACTGATGGACAGCGCCTATGAGGTAATGGATCGGATCCTGGAAGGACAGGAGCGGGTAGTGGCCATAGGAGCAGCTTCTATTGGGCCGGTCAGCGTAAAAGAGGGAATGATCGTTCACCCTCTGTATTTTAATGGCATAGAGAATGTTCCCATACGGGAGCTGCTGCATCAGAGATATCAGATTCCTGTGTATTTTGATCATGATAATCAGAGTGCAGTGTTGGCAGAACATCTCTACGGAAACGGCCGGGGATATCAGGATATCCTGCTGGTGAGCGTAGGGGCCGGCGTAGGCTGCGGGATCCTGGTAGATGGAGAGCGGGTTCACAGTTATTCCGGTTACGCGCCGGAGATTGGTCATATTTCCATTGACTATCAGGGGGAATCTTGTATCTGCGGGAATACAGGCTGCCTGGAACGGTATATTAATTCGACAAAGGTGCTGGAGGAATTTCGGAAAGCTACCGGGCTGGATCTGGAGTACGAGGAATTTTGCAGAATGGATGACCAGGATGTCAGAAGGATCATGGATGACGTAGTGGGAAAACTGGCAAACGGGATCACCAGCGCTTTGAACATCCTGAATTCTCAGATCATCCTGCTCTGTATGGACTGCGGGGACTGGCCGGACGAGTATATCCGGAAGCTGGAGCAGCAGATCAATCAGAAGAAATTCGGAAATTTTGATATGCTGGTTCCGGTAAAGAAAACCCGTTTCCTGGGAAGGACTCAGGTGCTGGGAGCTGCCTGCAATGCGGTGAATCAGGTATTCCACGGAGAGCTGCTTTTATAGGAAAAACAGTACATTGACGAAAATAAAAAAAAATCATAAAAAGCATGCCCTGTTCTTTTGTAAAAAATATATAAAAATTAAAAAAGAGTTTCGTGGAAAATATCAAAAAAACAATTAGTGTATTGACTTGATTAATTGCAAGTACTATACTGAAACTGTCTAGAGAAATTAAAAGAATAATAACAGATGAAAACAATTTCGGAGGTCTAAAACTATGACAGATGTTTACAGCATTGGCGAGATGGTGATTGATTTTATCCCGGGAAGCGAGGAGGCCAGCTATATCAGAAAGGCCGGAGGAGCCCCTGCAAATGTAGCCATCGCGGTAGCCAAAAATGGATTGTCTGCGAGTATGTGCTGCAAGGTTGGCGCAGATGATTTTGGTCGTTTTCTTATGAAAACTCTGGAAGAATATCATGTGACAGCAGCCTGTCCCAAACTGTGCGAGGAGGCTATCACAACCATGGCATTTGTATCATTGGCAGAAGATGGAGAGCGTATGTTTACCTTTGCCAGAAAACCAGGGGCAGATATGTTTTTGTCTGAGGAAGAAGTAAAGGAAGAGGATATCGAGAATTCTGCGATCGTGCATGCAGGCTCCTGTTCCCTGTCTGCAGAGCCGGTGGCATCTGCCACGGTGAAGGCCATGCGCCTGGCTCATGAAAAGGGAAAACTGGTGAGTTTTGATGTAAATTACCGGAATGTAATGTGGAAAGATGATATCGCTGCCTGCACTGCAGCAGTGATGGATATTCTCAAATATGTGGATCTTCTGAAAATCTCTGAGGAAGAGGTTGAGATGATGGGCGGCGAAGAGGCGCTGGCAGGATTGATGGAGAAAAACGGCATTACGCTGCTGATCGAAACTCTGGGTTCAGAGGGGGCAAAGGCCTTCTTTAAGGGACAGGAGATCCGGGTGCAGGGACGCAAGGTTCATGCAGTGGATGCCACCGGAGCAGGAGATGCTTTCTGGGGCGGATTTTTGTCTAGTCTTCGGATACAGGGAGTAAACAAGGCAGAGGATCTGACAGCTGAGATTATCCGTACCGCGATGGAATACGGCAACGTTTCCGGATGCATCTGTGTACAGGGCAAGGGAGCCATTGTCTCCATTCCCACAAGAGCACAGATTGAAGAATACATCAAGGTCAACGGTTAAAAACCGGACACAGGAGGAAAGAACATGCAGTCTGTATGGAATGAAAAATGTATTATTTCACCCTCTCTGATCTGTCTTGATATGTGCAATCTGGAGAGCCAGGTAAAAATTTTAGAGGAGTCCGGCATCAAGATGCTCCATGTGGACATTCTGGACGGTCATTTCAGTCCCAGCATGCCTCTGGGTCTGGATACAGTGCGTCAGCTCCGGGCAAAGACCAGCCTTCAGTTTGACTGCCATGTGATGGTTACAGAGCAGGACTATTTTGTAGATGAGCTTTTGGATATCGGTGTGGAGCAGATCGTGTTCCATGGAGAGACACAGCCCCATATTGATGGAATGTTAAACCGCATTCATGCAAAAGGTGTGAAGGCAGGAGTTGCCTTAAAACCTTCCACTCCTCTTTCTATGGTGGAGTATGTGCTGGAAAAATGCGATACGGTGCTCCTGATGCTGATCAATCCCGGATATGCTTTTGTAAAAGGGGAGAAGCAGGTGGCTTATGCGGATCGTAAGATCCGGGAGCTGCGGAAGATGATCACAGATCGGGGACTGAACACCAAGATTGAGGTGGACGGTCGGATCTCTCCTGAGAATTTGAAGACTTACGGTAAAAATGATGTGGATATTTTTGTTACCGGAAGCACCTGTCTGGACCGCAGTGATCTGGCAGGAAGTTTTCAGAAGCTGAACGACCTTCGGGCACAGATCTTAAAATAGAGAGTGAAGGAGTAAAAGAATGGCATTCAAAGAGAATTATGAAAAAGCCTGCACCGATGTGGTTGCAGAATTACAGAAGACATTGGCAAGTATTGATTCCGCTTCTTTGGAGCGTCTGGTGGAGGAAATCCTGGCAGCAGATCAGGTATTCTTTGTTGGTGTGGGAAGAGTAATGCTGGCGCTGCAGTGCGTCTGCAAGCGTTTGGCTCATCTGGGTATCAAGGCTCACTATGTGGGAGAGATTACAGAACCTGCCATTACCAAAAATGATCTTCTGATTGTCGGTTCCGGTTCCGGCGGATCTTTGTTCCCCCTGGGAATTGCGAAGAAAGCCAGAAAGATCGTGGACTGCAAGATTGTACATATTGGCTCGAACCCTAACAGTGAGATGAAAGAGATCTGTGATTTCATGGTCCGCATTCCGGTGCGCACCAAGTTTTATCTGGAGGATGAGATTGATTCCTGTCAGCCCATGACCTCCCTTTTTGAGCAGAGCGTTTTGCTGCTGGGAGATATTTTGGCAAAGATGATCATTGAGGACAAGCAGCTGGATATGAAAGGGCTGTGGCAGTATCACGCAAATCTTGAGTGACGGTATATCAGGATTGGCAGGATGCTCCGGCAGATCGTAAGATTCAGCCGGAAGAATTAGGAGAACGATGATGAAAAAGCAGGATATGATGAAATATATGGGAACCATACAGCAGGTGGCTTACGTTCGTCCGGTGACCTACACAGAGGGGCGTTCCACCGGCCTGAAGGCCTATCAGGTAAAGAACGGCTGCATGACCTATCAGGTGCTGGCAGATAAATGCCTGGATGTGGGGGAGATGACCTATAAAGGGATCAACATTAATTTCCTTTCCAAACCGGGACTTCAGGGAAGAAATCATTATGATACCAACGGAGAAGAGGCTATCCACAGTATCATGGGAGGTTTGTTTTTTACCTCTGGCCTGGAAAATATCTGTGCACCCTGCACCATTGACGGAACCGATTATCCCATGCACGGCAGGATCCGCACGACTCCGGGAGAGCACCTTAGTGCAGATGCCCGCTGGGAGGGAGATGCATACCATCTGACTGTCAGCGGAGAGATGCGGGAGGCAGCTCTGTTTGGAGAAAATATGGTGCTGCGCCGTCAGATTTCCAGTGTATACGGAGAGAAGGCCATCACAGTTACGGATGAGATGGAAAATGAGTCCTATCGGGAAGAGCCTTTGATGCTTTTATACCATATTAATATGGGATATCCTTTCCTGGATGAGCATACAAGGCTGTATATTCCTACCAGAAGCGTTACAGCAAGGGATGCAGACGGCGAGGGACATGAGGCAGAGTATGACCGGATGGACGAACCCAAGGACAACGAGCCCGAATATGTGTTTATCCATGATCTGAAAACCGATGAGAACGGGAATACAGAAGTGCTGGTGGTGAATGAGGCACTGGGACTTGGTCTGAAACTCCATTATAATACAAAGTATCTGCCTTATTTTATGGAGTGGAAATCTACTGCTTCCGGGGATTATGTGATCGGGCTGGAACCCTCCAATTCCAGTGTGTATGGAAGGCCTTACCATGAAAAGGAGGGCAGTGTTCATAAGCTGGCACCTTTTGCAAAGGAGAAAAATGAGCTGAAGTTCACGATACTGGATGGGGCAGAGGAGATAGATGACGCAGTCAAAGCTTTTGAGGAAAAATTCCGGTAAAGGTTATCCGGAAGATTACAGACCGGGGCAGTCTGCCAAATGGGAGATTGGTTCTGCATCTGCAGCCCAGAGAACAGCAGGATGAAACGGTTCAAAAGGAAAAGATACGCGTTCAGACAAACGATTCCAAAAAGGTATCAGACAGTTCCGGGAAAGCCCGGCTGTTTATATAATTTATTAAGCAAAGGAGATCAAACATGAAACGTTCAAAGATTAATGCAATCATCAAGGATTTTGAAGCTATGCTGAAGGAATACAAATTTGCTCTTCCTCCATTTTTGGATTTTACTCCGGAAGAGTGGGCTGAAAAAGGTCATGAGTACGATGAAATCCGTGATAATGCTCTTGGCTGGGACATCACAGACTACGGCGAGGGTAACTTTGAGACGAAGGGTCTTTCTCTGATCACGATCCGTAACGGTAATGTACATAATCCCAAATACACCAAATCCTATGCAGAGAAGATCATGATGCTGTATCCGGGACAGATTTCTCCTAACCACTTCCATTGGAATAAGATGGAGGATATCATCAACCGGGGAGGCGGAGATATCGTATTCCACCTGTGGAATGCAGACAGAGAGGATGAGGGCAAACTTCTGGATACAGACGTTGAGATCAACAAAGACGGACGCCGCTACATGGTTCCGGCAGGTTCTGATGTCATCTTAAAGCCCGGTGAGAGTTTATCCTTGTATCCTTACTACTATCATGAATTCATCATTCCGAAAGATGGAGAGAAAGTTCTGATCGGTGAGGTTTCCATGTGTAACGACGACAACACTGACAATCGTTTCTATGAGCCCCTGGGACGTTTCCCCACCATTGAGGAGGACGAGGTTCCTTACCGTCTGCTTTGCAACGAGTATCCCGCTGCAAAAGACTGATTGAGATTCAAAGGCGCAGAGCGCTGAGAATAGAGAATAAAGGTATGAAAGGAGCAAATCAATGAGTGAATATGCTGTTTCTATGGAGCACATCACAAAGACCTTTCCAGGTGTAAAAGCTTTGGATGATGTTCAGCTTCATCTGAAATCAGGAGAGGTCATGGCATTGTTGGGTGAAAATGGTGCCGGAAAATCGACCTTGATGAAAATCCTTTCAGGTGTGTACACCAGAGATTCCGGAGAAATTGAGGTGTTCGGCAAAAAGATCCAGGGAGACTTAAATACCAAGAGCGCGCAGGAACTGGGAATTGCCATCATT
>Ga0129317_1000772_pt1 | contig 29305 bp, 24 predicted proteins | sample Cm1ome_FD_94430 | JGI IMG/M metagenome (GOLD analysis project Ga0129317, IMG submission 94430) | Eastern black-and-white colobus group fecal microbial communities from Wisconsin, USA - Cm1105 metagenome | ecosystem: Host-associated > Mammals > Digestive system > Large intestine > Fecal | place... | reverse complement strand
TCCAAAATGCTACGCATTTCGTCGGTGTGGCGTATCCGCCAAATAAAATTTCAAAAACAGGCTTAAAAATGCGAGCATTTTACGCCTGTTTTATGAAATTTTGCCTGGCTCTGAACAGTTACAAAAAATCATGAATGGATGTAACCAGAATATCCTGAAAGGAGCAGCTTTATGCCCACAATCAAAGATATTGCACGTGAAGCCGGTGTCTCCCATGGCACCGTATCCAATGTTTTAAATAAAACCGGAAAGGTCAGCATTGAAAAAATCAAACTCGTAGAAGAAGCCGCTCGTAAGCTTGGATACGTTCCAAACGCACAGGCACAGATGCTGCGCCAGGGGACCCCCACCTCTGTGGCTCTTCTTCTTCCGACTCTCCGGGAAGACATCTATCTCGACCTCTATCAGTCGCTGCAGACTGCCATGCACAAAAATGGTTATGAAACCTTTATTTACGAAACGAATGACATCGCCGGAACAGAAAAAGCAATTCTGGAAAAGCTTCCATTTTCCGGAATTGCTGCCGTTATCTCAGTTTCCTGTCTGCTCGATTCCGATCCTTCTGCCTATCAGGCCATTCCCTGCCCTGTTTTTTTTGCAGAAAGAATTCCGGAGCAGCTTTCCAAAAACCAGTATGCCCTCTCATTTGATTATCGTTCTGCAGGCAAATGCATTGCATCGTTTGCAGAAAAAAACGGTTGGGAAAGAATCGCCTTCTTCTGTGATCCAAACAATTTCTGCAGCAGCCGGGAGCTTCTTGCCGGAATCCGGCACACTCTCAGGTGCAGCGAAGAAAAAATACAGGTATTTTCTTCTGATATCAGCCTTACCACCGCAAAGGCCTTCAGCATTATCCAGGCGGAAACTGCATTCGACTGTGTCATAACGTCAAGCTCTCTTCGGGCTAAGGCTCTTGATTTCGCACTTCAGCTTTCAAAGCCTGCAAAAAGGCCTGCTATTTTTACCGTCGGTGCTGCTTCTCATTCTTACTGCACCACCTTCGAATTTGACTACAGTCAGATTGGCACAAAAATATCCAAGCTCTTCACTGCCTATCAGCAGGACGCTTCTGTTTTACCAGGGCAGACCGTTTTCGAAGGAAAAGGGATCCCATACACCTTTCCAAACGTCATCAGACAAAGCCCCTGTGAGCTCACTATGCTGACTCTGAATTCCCCTTCCACACAGGCCCTGCAGAAATTAATTCCTCTTTTTGAAGAAATAAGCGGGATCCGTCTGAAAATCAGCAGTCTTGCCTATGATGATCTGCACTCCTATATTGAAATGTTGAATAAACATTTTTATTTTGATCTGGTTCGAATGGACGTTGCCCGTCTCAATACGCTTGGACCATCCACCTATCTTCCTCTTGATGAGATTGGGATCTCGCCGGACATCTTTCCGGTCAGGCTGATTCAGCCGGCGTACAACAATTACAGCATGGTAAACGACACGCGCTACACGCTTCCGCTCGATCCAAGCGTTCAGGTTTTTCTGTATCGCAAGGATCTGTTTGAAAATGCAACGCTTTGCCGTGCTTATTACGAACGTTACCGGGAAGCTCTTGCCGTACCCGAAACAATCGAACAATTCCTGCATGTTGCAGAATTTTTCACTGCACATTATAATCCTGATTCTCCAACCAGATACGGAACAACGCTTACTACCGGCTCTTCTTTTTTTGCAGCCAGTGACTTTCTTCCGTATTTCATGGCAGATCATTATGATACCTTCTGTTCCGGAGAACCAATCCGGTTAAATACGCCGGAAATGATACAGGCAATGGAAAAGTATCAGAAAATGGCGCGTTTTGCAGCACATGAAAATACCTGGACCGACAGCATCCAGCAGTTCGCTGCCGGAAATGTTGCGTCTGTCACCATTTATTCCAACCACACCGGAACCATCATCAATACGAAGCATTCAAATATTGCCGGGAAAATCAGCTCCGGAATCATTCCCGGCCATCACCCGCTGTTAGGAGGCGGCGTACTCGGAGTATCAAAATACTCCTCCAAAATCGAAGCCTGCAGGCAGTTCTTCCGCTGGTATTATTCACCGGATACTGCTTCTCTTCTGGCACGGCTCGGAGGAAGCTCTCCACTTCTCGATATTTACAACGATTTTAAAAACCGAACTGTCTTCCCATGGCTCAGTGCTTCAAAAAAGAGCTTTGAAATCGGAATAAGAGGAGTCGATCCTGATATCGCCCCGGATTTTTCCACAGTTCACTACGAATTTGCCCTCGGTATTGCGATACGAAATCTGATTGCAGGAAGTGCAACGCCTCAGGAAGCCGCCGCAATGGCCCAGGCTATCTATGATGCCCCATCCGCCCCAGGCAAAAGCATATAAAGTAAAAAACTCTGAATGAAACGCTTCTGTTGATTCTGCGTTCATTCAGAGTTTTTTATTTTTCTTTCGTTTCGTAAATAACTATGCCAATCGCACAGGATATGGATTTGAGTTTCACACCCCGATCATTTCTCCAAGCTTCTTCGTCATCTCCTCGATGCATCCCTCTTCATATGGCACATTCAGGCCGACTTCATGCAGCATATCCGCATAAAATTTTCCGGCTGACAGACGGCAGAGCTTTAAATAGCTCTCCCATGCTTCTTCATAATTTTCCATCATCTTTACCTTATACATAAACGCACACGTTTGCGCCAGGACGTAATCGATGTAATAAAACGGATCATTGAAAATATGCTGCTGCTTCTGCCAGAATCCGCCTTTTGAAAAGAACGGATCACCTTCATAATCCAGATGCGGCTTGTAGGTCTGCTCCAGCTTTGTCCATGCCTGTCTGCGCTCCTGCGGTGTCATTTCCGGATGCTCATAAACGATATGCTGGAATTCATCCACCATGCATCCATATGGAATAAAGGCCGCTGCATCCTCAAGATGCATCGTGCGATACCGGTCTGCATCTGCTCCAAGGAACATTTCCATATACTTATCTGCAAAGAACTCCATTGACATGGAATGAATCTCCGCTGTCTCCATTGTGATATCCCAATGCTCCTGGATCGGATCCTCTGCCGCAAGAAAGCCCTGGAATGCATGACCACACTCGTGCGTTATGACATCAAGGTCACCGCTTGTGCCGTTAAAGTTTGCAAAGACAAACGGTGCATTGTAATCCGGAAGGAATGTCATATAACCGCCCGCCCGTTTTGTTTTACGGCCCAATACATCAAACAGTTCATTCTCCATCATGAAATCCATGAATTTCGCAGTTTCCGGCGATAAATCATGATACATTTTCTGGCCGGCCTGCAGAATCTCCTCCGGCTTCATCGCAGGCGCCGGATTTCCTTCTTTAAAATAAACGCTTTCATCAATGTAGGAAAGCTTCTCCACGCCAAGACGCTTTCTGCGCTTTTCATGAAGCTTCTGTGTAAATGGCACAAAATACGTCCGGATCTGTTCCCGAAAACGCTCCACCTCTTCTTTTCCGTAGGAATTACGCATCATCCGATAATAACCAAGCTCTACAAAATTTTCATAGCCCATTTTTCTGGCCTGCTCTGTACGGTTCTTTACCAACTCATCGTAAAGCTCGTCCAGCTGATCTGAAATACTTTCAAAAAATGCACTGTATTTCTTCCACGCAAGGCGGCGTACCTCGCGGTCCTTGCTCGTCATATACGGACGCAGCAGGGAAAGATTCAATTCTTCTCCCTCCCAGTCAATCTTCGCCGTTGCGATCAGCTTATTATAGCGGTTTATAAGTGCATTTTCACTCTGCATCAGCGGAATGAGTGATTCGTCAAACGCCTTTTGTGCGATCTCCATATTTTTGAACGCTACCGGCCCGATCTTTTTTTCCAGCTCTGCGCGGTACGGTGAATGGAACAGCACCTTTTCGTACGTCTGCTTCAGATTCTGAATTTCCGGCTGGATTTCATCGTAATAATCCTGCTCCTTTTCATAAAATGCATCTGTCATATCGACATCATGGCGGATATGTGCCAGTGTCGTTACTGTCGCGATATGATTCGTCAGCTTGTAATATTTCTGATGCACCGCAAACTGCTCTTCTCCGCTCTTCGCCAGCTTCAGCTCTTCAGTCAGTGTCTGAAATTCTGCTTTTACTTTTTCCAGATCCAGCCGCTGGTACGGCATATCCTGAAATTTCATACTTTTCTTTACCCCCTGTTTTTCTGTTGTTCGTTTCAGAAATGCCCTGCATCTCTCGCTTGCCATCTGGTATATACGATATCCGGGCACGAACAAAGACAGTGTAACACAGAACCTGGTTTTCCGCAAAGACTTTCCACTCCCTCTGTCATCTCCCCTGTAAGCCAAAGTGCAAAATACTTGCGCAAATTTTATTTCTGGCTTATACTTGGCGATAATGAAGCATGTTATCACACAGAAAGGAAATCCGGAAAAATGGAAAATATCACTCTGATCGGTATGCCGGGAGCCGGAAAAAGTACGGTCGGCATTGTTCTCGCAAAAGTTCTCGGCTATGATTTCGTTGACACAGACCTTCTGATCCAGAAAGAAGAAAACCGTCTTCTCTGGCAGATCATGCGCGATGAGGGAATTGAAGGATTCAACCGCATCGAGGAACGTGTCAACAGTACGGTAACTGCAGAACACTCCGTTATCTCACCAGGCGGAAGCGTCGTCTACAGTGACCGTTCCATGAAGCATCTGCGGGATATCAGTACCGTCATCTATCTGAAGGTCAATTGCCAGACACTTGCAAGGCGGCTTGGTGACCTGAAAAAACGAGGCGTTGTTTTAAAACCCGGTCAGACACTTCAGGATCTCTACAAAGAGCGTATCCCCCTCTATGAAAAATACGCTCATCTGACGGTCGATGTCAGCAAAACGGACGTTGCCGGTGCCGTTGCACTTGTCCAGTCCGCACTTGCCACATACCAGGAGCGTCCTGCTTCCAGACCTTCCCAAAAATGATCCGCCATGAATCTTATTTTTCATATTGATGTCAATTCCGCTTTTTTAAGCTGGAGTGCTGCCGAAAAACTAAAAAATGATCCCTCCCTTGATCTGCGGACGATTCCATCGATTATCGGCGGTGATAAAAAAAGCAGGCACGGCGTTGTCCTTGCCAAATCGGTTCCCGCAAAAAAATACGGAATTCAGACAGGAGAGCCTGTTATAAACGCATTTCGGAAATGCCCGTTTCTTGTCATGGAGCCACCGGATCATCAGCTGTATCACAGACGCAGCCAGGAACTGATGGAATTGCTCGGAAGCTATACCTCTGATATTGAGCAGGTTTCCATCGACGAATGCTATCTGGCTTACTCTCCGATCAGCCACCGCTTTTCCTCACCGGAATCTGCCGCAAGAACGATTGCCGATCAGGTACGGAATACGCTTGGTTTTACGGTCAACGTCGGAATCGCCCCAAATAAGCTGCTTGCAAAAATGGCCAGCGACTTCGAAAAACCCGACCGTGTCCACACACTCTATAAGGAGGAGATTCCGGTAAAAATGTGGCCGCTCTCCGTGCGCGAGCTTTTCATGGTCGGCAAAAGCAGTGCCGCAAGGCTTGAGGAACTCGGGATCCACACAATCGGAGAGCTGGCACACGCTTCCCCTGAATTTCTCGAAACGCAGTTCAAAAGCCAAGGGCGCATGATGTGGGAGCACGCAAACGGCATTGACCACTCCGCGCTTGTACCGAACGATCATACATTCAAAGGAATCGGAAACTTTACGACGCTTGCAAGTGATGCAACAGATGCCAGGCAGGCAAAGCAGGTGCTCCTATCACTGTCGGAACAGGTTTCCGGACGACTGCGCCGGAAATCACAGCTCGCTCATACAATCACAGTCGAAATCAAATACAATGACTTTCGTTCCTGCTCCAGACAAACGCAGCTTCTCACGCCCATCTCCACCTGTGATGCACTCTACAGCTGCGCCTGCCGTCTCTTTGATGAGCTGTGGAACGGCACTCCGATCCGGCTTCTCGGCATTCGTACCACCAAATTACAGGCCGAATCCGATCCGGTCCAGCTTTCCTTATTCGACGGGGATTTTCCGCTTTTTCCAGCTGATTCTTCCGAACCATCCACTGTTTCCGGCTCTGCCGCTTCCTCTCATCCGCCAAAACCGGATCTTGAAAAACAGCGCAGGCTCGATGCCGCTATGGATGAAATCAAAAAGAAATTCGGAGAAACTGCCGTGATGCGTGGCTCCTTTCTGGAAAAGAAAAAAAATCAGCAGGAGCCTTTCTGAAAAAACATTCATCACAAAGCATTTTTATTCATTCGATTTTTTTCTTGACATCAAGAAATCACGGGCGTAAACTACAACGTAAGAATGTACTAGCAGAGGTAAAATGCAAAAAATTCCGACAGTACATAAGAAAGAAAGGGATGTATAAATCATGGAAAAGAAAAATATCGACTGGGGTAGCATCGGTTTCGGCTATATTCCGACCGACAAGCGTTTTGTAGCAAATTATAAAAACGGTGCATGGGATGAGGGCGTTCTGACCTCCGATCCGATGGTAACGATTTCCGAGTGTGCAGGCGTTCTGCAGTATGCGCAGACATGCTTTGAAGGCATGAAAGCCTATACCACTGAGGACGGACACATTGTTACGTTCCGCCCGGATCTGAACGCTGAGCGTATGGAAAATTCCTGTAAGAGACTGGAGATGCCGGTATTCCCGAAGGAGCGTTTCGTAGACGCAGTCGTTCAGACCGTAGCTGCAAATGAAGCTTACGTTCCACCTTATGGCTCCGGCGCAACACTTTACATCCGTCCGTACATGTTCGGAAGCGACGCAGTTATCGGCGTAAAACCGGCAAATGAGTATCAGTTCCGTATCTTCACTACTCCGGTAGGTCCGTACTTCAAGGGCGGCGCAAAGCCGATCACAATCCGTGTCTGCGATTACGACCGCGCAGCACCACATGGCACCGGTCACATCAAAGCTGGTCTGAACTACGCAATGAGCCTTTATGCAATCATGGACGCACACCGTCAGGGCTACGATGAGAATATGTACCTTGATGCAGCGACCAGAACAAAGGTAGAGGAGACAGGCGGTGCAAACTTCCTGTTCGTCACAAAGGACAACAAGGTCGTTACTCCGAAGTCAGGCAGCATCCTTCCGTCCATCACCCGTCGTTCTCTGCTCACTGTAGCAAAGGATTACCTTGGACTCGAGGTTGAGGAGCGTGAGGTTTACTTCGACGAAGTAAAAGACTTTGCAGAGTGCGGTCTGTGCGGTACAGCAGCCGTTATCTCCCCGGTTGGAAAGATCGTCGATCACGGCAAAGAGATCTGCTTCCCGAGCGGCATGACCGAGATGGGACCGATCACCAAGAAGCTGTATGAGACACTGACCGGCATCCAGATGGGCCGCATCCAGGCTCCGGAAGGCTGGATCAAGGTAATCAAATAAGACAGTGCAATGATTCACAGTCTGCCTGATTCCGGCAGCTAAAAATAAAAACAAGGTACGGTTTGATGCGATATGTAACTATCGGCAGACCGTACCTTTTCTGTTGCTTCTGTTTCTATTGCTTCTGTTTCTATTGTTTTTGCTTCTGTTTCTTCCGTTTTTTCTGCGATGCATTTTACAGTAAAGTAAATACTCATAATCGCTCTTGCAAAAGCCTGCGTCAGATATCTTTGCCGTGCGTCAGCACGCCTGCAGATATCTTCCTTGTCTTTCGCACTGTGCTGAACTGTCTTAAATGCATTATTTACTAGGATTGCTATAGATTAAAGGGATATCCGCGATCCGCTTTGCTGCCCGCTTCTTACCGCCCCATCTGCCGCAGCTGCTCCTCAATCGCCTGGCTGCTCTCGTCTACGAGAAGCTGACGGTTGTAGCGATAATAGCGCTCACACTCATACTGCTGCAGGAACTGCACCGTATAATAATCGCTGTTCAGCTCGGTCACGAAAATGACCATCTCCTGACCGCTGCCAAACACCTCTTCCATAAAATCAAATGCATACTCCAGCATCTGTGACGCAGCCGTTTCTTCCTGTTCCTGCTGATCCTGAAGCGTTCCAAACCAGTCTCTGATCTTCTCAAAAACCTCCGCTCCGCTTCCCTCCTGCGCCAGATCCCAGACATCCTTTTCCAGAAGCCCAAGCACATCGCGGTAAATACGTTCTTCCAGCCTGGTCAGCAGTTCTGCCTTTTTCTTCGTTTCATATTCTTTCGCAAAGGCTTCTGTCGTCTGCTTTACAAAGGCCAGCGGATTTGTCCCGCCTTCTTCTGTCAGTCCTTCGCGCAGCTCTTTTAACTGCCCGTAAAGCAAATCGATCCTCTTCTGGCCGCGCAGCACATCCGCAAACGCATTCCGGACGCGTGAAAGCAGCAGACTGACTACACTCAGTTTTTCATCGAAGGATGCATGACTCGCCTTTTTCTTCAATGCGTCATCAATCTCACCGCGCAGCACTGCTTCCAATTGATAATCCATCTGATACTTCTCGTATAATTCCAGATAATTTGCAAAATCCTTCGCGATCTTTTCATGCTGAATATACTGACGCACAACCTCACGATCCATTTTTTTGCCCAGCTTTTCGTAGACCACCAGCATCTGGGACAGATCCTCCCAGCCACGCGGTGTCGCAAATGTCCTGCCGTCTACCGTCGTCTCCATCCGATAAAAATTCGCCGTTCTCGTACTCAGGTAAGAAATAACTGCCGGATGCAGCTGGTTTTTCACCGCATACTCTTTCCATACCGCAAAATCCGGCTCCACCTCAATCTTTTTCACACGGTCCATCGTCACAACGTCAAATTCACGGACAGATTTATTGTATTCCGGCGGATTTCCGGCTGCTACGATCACCCAGCCCTGCGGGATCTCATGATTTCCAAACATCTTACACTGAAGGAACTGCAGCATCGCCGGAGCCAGCGTCTCTGAAACACAGTTGATCTCATCAATGAACAAGATTCCCTCTTTCAATCCGGTCTTCTCGATCTTATTATAAATGGAAGCTACGATCTCACTCATCGTATATTCCGTCACGGAATACTCTTTGCCGCCAAACTCCTTTTTTGAAATAAACGGCAGGCCGATCGCACTCTGTCTCGTATGATGCGTGATTGTATAAGAGACAAGCCCTACTTGGCACTCCCGCGCGATCTGCTCCATGATCTGGGTCTTTCCAATACCAGGTGCACCGAGCAGCAGCACCGGCCGCTGACGGATCTGCGGGATCACATATTCCCCATATTCATCCTTTAAAAGATACGCTTCAATCGTATCCTTGATTTCCTGTTTTGCACGTTTGATATTCATATTGCTCTTCTTCCTTTTTATTTTTTTCCATCTGTTCAGTTTCGCTGTATTTTATCTTTATCCATCAGCGTCACCATTGTTTTTTCGCCTTTTGACATGCAGCAGTTTTCTTTCGCTTCCGGCCTCTTTCTACCGTTACTGCCATTTTTATTTTTCTTACAATGATTCTGTCTTCTCTCGTTCTATGCAATCCATCAATTCTTCCTTCTCAAGGATCAGCTTCATAGCCCACGGCGGAACGTCCACATCCCGGTAATCCTCTTTCATAAAGACGAATGCCGTGTCATACGGCGGCTTCTTCATCGGAAACGTCCCATAGCCGTCCGTAAAATAAATCAGTCCCCGCAGCTTCGTAAAAGTTTTTTTTGCCAGCAGCTCCTGTACATACAGAAATGCCGGCCGAAAATCCGTCCCGCCAAAGCCTTTCACCGTAAAGTGCTGCAGATAATCTTCCATCTCCTCATGATTTCGGATCACTACATCCTCCTGCACCCGGTCATCACACTGGATGATGTGAATATGCAGCTTCCGGAAAAAGCTTTCCGATTCGCTCAGCACCGCATACGTCTGATCGAGAAATGCACGGACCAGCTCCCCCTTGCACGACATTGAGGTATCAATCACAATCACAAAATCCTCGACCCGCTGCTCCTCCTTTGTCTCAAGCGGTTCGATCAGCGGCATGTTTCCGTAAAGCTCCATCCCGTAATTATAAAAAATATAATCAAAGGAATCCATGTCTACTTTCATTTCTTCCTTTAATACCGAAAACTTGCGCAAAAATTCCCGGTAATCATACCGCTGCCGATTCTCCGCCGCGATGCTCTCCTCCAGAGTGCGCACATCATCCGCCGCTTCTTTCGAAAATGTCTCCATTTCGGTCTGCATCCGATCCCGGATATCATCCCAGCGCTGCCTCTGCGGCTGCGGACTGTTCTTCTTCTGATTCTGGTCGTTCTCCCACTCACGGTGATCGTCCACGGTAAACTCCCGTTTCAAAAGCTCCATCTGCATTACCGACGGATGCTCCTCACACAGAAACCGATAGACCCGCTCCGCTGTCACAACACCGCCCCGCTCCTTCAGCTTCCGGTAATATTCCCGGCGCACCTGACGTTTCGGCACATGCACCGCCTTTAAATATAGATCGTCGATAATCGATTCAGCAGCAATATCACACGCAAGATTCCAGTATTCCACATCCCGGTTCTTCCGATTCCAGAGGTGGCAGAACAGACAATGTACGATACTGTGCAGATAGGCCCGGTTGATCACCGGCCGTCCCTTTCGAAACAATGCCACAACGCCGTCCGGCTGAAAATAAAGATTGTTTCCGTCCGTTCCAAGTCTGCGGATCTGTCCATCCGGCACAAAACGCAGGCTTGAAAGCGCCACATCCAGAAAACGCATATTCAGATACAGTTCATTTCGTGCCACCCGCAGGATCTCCATGCCAATCTGAACAAACGAAAGCGTCTCTTCCTTCTCCTGATAAATGACATTTTTTTCTGTCATGGCTTATCCACCTCTTTTCTAAAAGTACAGTGATAATAAAATAACATCAACGCATATTGTAAAACAGCCATTCGATGTCCCGAATTTTTACAAAGGTCAGGGTCAAAAGGTATTTTTCCCTCAACTACATACACTTACCCTTTTACAGCTCCAGCCGTGCACGCTTCTTCACTGGCGCATGGTGTGCATGGCGATAATCCATCACAAAGCTCAGTGCCTCCGCATACTGTTTTTTTCCGGCCCATTCCGTCAATGCTTCCAAAAAGCAGTCAAGAGCCATTCCCCCGGCTGTTTCCGGCTCCTTTTTTTCCTTTTCCAACGCCCGGCAAATCCATCGTATTTCTTCGATCTGTCTGCTTTTTGTCAAAAATTCTGCATATTCCCTTACATGATTTTTCAGAAAATCCAGATAACATTCTCTTGCATGCCCACTCAGTTCTTTCGGATAACGAAGCCTCCAAAGTGCAAGCTGCAATACAAATTCCCCGGATTCCTGCGCCATGGCATGCGGAAATGCATTGTCGTATTGATAAAAGTCGATTTTTCTTCCCCGGAAACAGTTTCGATATAAGATGCCGCTTCCGTGTACATGTGTCTCCAGAATCCGCGCAGGCGTGTTCTCCACGCCCTCCTCATAAAACTCCGGAAACATCAGGCGGGCCGTCACCGGTGCACGGTATGGGCGCTCCGGATCAGTGGTTCTGTCTGCTCCCTGATTTTTCAGTTCAATATAATCTACGCAGAGCTCCTCACGGATCTCATCCAGCATATCCTTCAGCATCGAACTGCCGTCCCCACTCACAGCCATGCGAATCGATCGAATGTGGTGACACCCGGTAAAAACACCGCTGCCCCAGTCCTTCAGGCCATCTCCAAACGAAAGCTTTTTCAGATGGTCGCAGTTGTAAAAGCAGTAGCGTCCGACCCGCACGACAGAAAGCGGAAATACAACCTCTTCCAGCTTTGCATCAAGTACCGGAAGACTTTTCTCCCCAAAAACAGATCTGCTGATCCTGATTTTTCCCTCTGCCAGCTCCTTTTGAAACACAGCCTCATCGAGATGCGCCGAAAACGCATACGCCCCGATCTCCGTCACCGGAAGTCCGTCAATCTCTTCCGGAATCACAGCTTTCGTATCACGTGAAAAACAGCGCCTGATGACTGCGCTGTTTCCTTTCTTTTCATATGCAAATGTCTGCGTAAACTCTGCCCCCTGCTCCTGCAGCATGTCTGTATCCTCCGCGCTTCTTTTTCCGCTCTGTGGCAAGTTCCTTCCTTTTGAACTCAATAGTAAAGTGTACATTCACAACCCGCTTCGCGAACTGTTGTCCAAAATTCGTTTCTTCTTACCTGCTCCATGAAATCTTGCCATCATTCTACTCTGCTTTTTGAGGAAACACAAGAGGTTTGTGAAATTTTGCTTACGCCGTTTTCGCTAAGTATTCTTTTACCACGTCAATTACAAGTTCTGCTGTCTCATACTGTTCTTCTGCCTTTTCCTTTGACGCGATATAAAAATCATCATAATCACTTTTTTCCCGTACTTTCTGTAATGTTCCAAGCTTCCGACCAATTTCTCTTGGGAAAATTTCTTTTGCTACGTACTCCTTGTTGAAATATCCCATTACATCTTTATACCGCTTAAAATCTACCGTACTCAGTGCCAACACTGCCTTTACAGCATAAAATGCGGCATAGTAAGATCGATTAATTGAATCTTTGTACAATCCTTCTTTTAAGCAATGTAATGCTACCTTTAAGCTATCATTTGCCTCTGCAATCCGGTAATTACTTAAATCTCCCTGTCTTTCATCCAATCACAATTCCCTCCTTCTCCACATTATTATAAAAAGGTAATGCTCCCAGCCAATAATTATAATGTGATTCATTCTCTATTACCGGATTAATTACAATCCCTGACTCTAGTGTACTGTATCACTCACATTTGGCCTAATGGCTTGTCTGAATTTCCATCTGCTGCGTTATCGTCAATCGACGATGCCACCGCATCGCCTCATTCCTCCGCCTTGCAGATGAAAATTCATCCTGCGCCATTATACTGAAAGTGAATGATACAGTACACTAGTTCCAGATCAAACGCTACATCAAAAATTCGATTTTCAAATAATGAAACCCTTCTTTGTTTACACAGAAAAAAGTCCCGTCAGCATTTAATACATCCTGAATATCAAATGCTGGCGAAACTTTTCCCAAACTTCTTATTATTTCTAAGTTTTAATATGTTTCCCGATCAAAACTTTCACTTCTCCGTCTCATAAACCTCTTTCTCCAGAAATGCCCTCCGGTACTCCTCCAGCGTATCATAAACCACTCCGTCGATCTCATCCTCTCCGCTTCGGAAAGCATCATACGCTTCCTGGTACACATGCTCCTGCATGATCCGGTAGTAGAAAATCGGGGCGGATTTGTGTTCATATTCCTCAAGATCCAGACCTGCATCTGCGAAAGACTGCTGCAATGCATCGTATCCGTCTGCCATCTTCAGTGCCGAAAGATATTCTTCTATCGCTTCTTCCACTTCCTCATCCGTACAGGTATACTTCCTTGACGCATAAGCATACAGCTTCTCGCCGTTCTCTATATCCTGTCTCACGGACGCCTCAGCCTCTTCTTTTGACTGGCCGTATGCCATTCTCTTTTCCAGCTCGGTCGCCAGGTACCAGTCTTTTCCATGCTCGGAATATTTTGCTTCCAAATCGACATCCGGCAGCTGCATGGAATCGGAAATTTCTACCTGAAATCCAGAGTCTTCTCCATCATCAGAAAATGAAACATAGTCCGTGCAGAACTTTGCATTCGGATAAATCGTTCCATCCGCTGCCTTCATATACCATGCGTCATTTGCGCGGTAAAATGTATAAAGCTCACGGTCTCCATTTTCATAGCGAATGCAAATGCTGAAGGTCGGCTGTGTCTCTTCCTGCGCAGGTGCATCCTCCGCTGCTCCTGACTCAATCAGAGCCGCGATCTGACTTTGAAGCTCGTTTGCACGATCCTTTCCAAAAGCAGATACATCCGTTTTGATTGCTCCAAGCCAGATGGTCTGAATTGCAGATGCGCTCTTAGCTGTTTTCATTTCCGCATCAGCTGCAGGCAATTCTGTCTCCACTGCTTCTGCTGATGCCATTTCTGTTTCTGCAAATTCCGCCGTTGCCTCTTCTGCTTCCGTCTGTGCACTTTCTGCCATGGCCCCAGCCTGTGAACCGGTAATTCCAATCGTCCCCGCTGTGATACAAAATGCAGTCAAAATGGCTGTTTTTCTTTTCATCGCAACTCCCCCCTTAAAGAGCGTACCAAAGCGGATATGCGCAATCCGCTTTGCTGCTTGCAGAATCATAAGGAATCCTCCCGTAAACAGATCCCTTATACTATTTTATAACCGGGCAACTGCCTGACTCGGTTATGAAATACTCCATCTGCCAATCCATCAGCTTCTGACCCATTTGTATCACATTTATCTTTCTCATACAACTTCTTTTTGCTATATACTTCTTATTTTTTCCTTAACATGCACCATTTCGCAAAATCAGTTCTATCGTCTTATTCCAATACAAAAGCATATGGGTACTTTCCGACTGGATAAGATATTCTTCTATAGCAAATCGTGTCAATCGTATCAATTGTGTCAATCGTGTCATTTGAGCCAAGCATGCATTCGCAGCGCGACTTATGCTCTGCGTTCAAAATTTCTCTTTTGCAAAAAAAGATGCTGCCTCACAAACTCCGCCACTCTCGCAGCTTCTCTGTGAATACAGCATCTCTTATTGCTATTTTAACCAGGCCGCAAAGCAGCTTGCGAATGTCCGCTTCGCCCCTGTCCCGCCTTTTTACAGATGGGTCAGCACGAAAATATCATAGATTGCTTTCACCGCATTCTCGAAATCCTCATTGCGTACACCGATGATGATGTTGAGTTCACTGGAACCCTGATCGATCATCTTGACGTTAATATGGGCATGGGAAAGAGCCGCGAAAATACGGGCTGCAGTGCCCCTCTGAGCACGCATGCCGCGTCCTACGACTGCGATCAGTGCAAGATCCGACTCTAAATCCAGTGTATCCGGATGTACGGCACGATGAAGGCCGGAGATCACACGCTGCTCTTTTTCCATGAATTCAGACTGATGAACGATCACGGTAAAGGTATCAATGCCGGATGGTACGTGCTCGAAGGAAATACCATTCTCCTCGAATACCTGAAGTACCTTGCGGCCAAAGCCGATTTCTGAGTTCATCTGATCTTTTTCAATATTGATCGCGCAAAAGCCTTTCTTTCCTGCCACGCCGGTGATCGTAAATTTCGGCTGGCGGCAGGTGCTCTCTACGATAAGCGTTCCCGGATCCTGCGGACGGTTTGTATTTTTGATGTTGATCGGAATGCCTTCCTGACGAAGCGGAAAGATCGCGTCGGCATGAAGCACGGTCGCTCCCATGTAGGAAAGCTCGCGCAGTTCACGGTAAGTGATCGTCTCGATTGTTTCCGGATTTGGAACGATATGCGGATCCGTTACAAGGAATCCTGACACATCCGTCCAGTTTTCATAAAGATCTGCATGCACAGCGCGTGCTACGATCGATCCTGTAATATCAGAGCCGCCTCTTGAGAAGGTTTTAATGCTGCCATCCTGCATTGCACCGTAAAATCCCGGAATAACTGCACATTCTACTGTTTCCAGACGTGCCCGCATCAGATCATTTGTCGTTTCAGAATCAAATACCCCGTCTTCATCGAAACGAATTACCTCTGCAGCGTCCACAAATTCGTATCCGAGATAAGCAGCCATCACGATACCATTTAAAAATTCACCGCGGGATGCCGCATAATCGCTGCCGACACCCTCCTCAAATTTTTCCTTGATCTCTGCAAACTGCTCATCGAGCGACAGTTCCAGTCCGAGTCCGTCAATGATTTCCTGATATCTCGCCTGAATCGCTTTGATCTTTCCGGAAATATCTCCGTTTGCGGATGCGGAATTATAGCAGTCATAAAGCATGTCGGTTACTTTAGTATCTCCCGAATACCGTTTTCCCGGTGCAGACGGTACCACGTAACGTCTTTCTTTCTCTGCATGAATGATTTCGCCTACCTTACGGAACTGCTCTGCACTCGCAAGGGAACTTCCGCCAAACTTTACTACCTTCTTCATTTTGAGATTCCTCCGATTTTTCATACTGTATAATGCTTTCTCTGCATTTTACTCTACTTACTCTGTCTTGTCAAAGCAAAAAAGCAATCACAGAAATATTTTTGGATCAGATTTCTCCGATCACATCTCCCATATCGTAAAATCCAGCCGGTTTTCCTGCCATAAATTTTGCAGCCTGCACTGCGCCCTTCGCAAATACGCCTTTTGAATAAGCGGTATGCTTAAATTCTACAATCTCATCAAGACCGGCAAAAATCACCTCGTGCTCTCCGACAATATTTCCACCACGGACTGCGCTGATACCAATCTCATGTGGATCCCTGCGCACACGTTCCTGGCTGCGGTCGTATTTATAATGGTAGGAATTGCCAAGCGCCTCATTTATGCTGTCTGCCATTGCAAGTGCTGTTCCGCTCGGTGCATCGACCTTCAGGTTGTGATGCTTTTCTACAATTTCCATATCAAATCCTGCCGGAGCCAGCGTCTTTGCCGCCGTTTTCAGCAGCTTCAGAAGCATATTTACGCCAAGTGACATATTTGCTGATTTCATCATTGCCACTTTTTTGCCTGCCTCGTGGATCTGATCCATCTGCTCCTGCGTGTAGCCTGTCGTGCACAGGATTGCCGGCACGTTATTCTTCATGCAATAGTCCAGAATTCCATCCAAAGCCTTCGGTGAGGAAAAATCAATCAGTGCATCGGCTGTTACATCGCACGCTGCGATATCCGTAAATACCGGATAATCCTGTCCCTGTCCTCCTGCGAGATCAATTCCTGCCACAATTTCTGTATCCTGATCTGCCGCTGCGATATCCGTCACTACGCGTCCCATATGACCGCCGCAGCCACAAAGTATAATCTTTACCATTTCTGTCTCCTCCGCTTATTTTACCTCAAGCCCATAATTACGCATTGCCTTTTTCAGCTGCTCCACATGTGCATCCTCCATCGGTGACATCGGTGCACGCAGCGGTCCGACTTCTTTACCGAGCAGATTCAGCGCCGTCTTGACCGGAATCGGATTGACCTCACAAAACAGCGCATCGATCAGCTCAATAGCTTCAAGCTGAAGCTGACAGCTTCTCTTGATATCGCCTTCCAGATAGGAAGCAACAATCTCATGTGTCTTCTCCGGTGCTACATTAGACAGTACTGAAATAACACCGCTTCCGCCAAGTGAGAGAATCGGTACGATCTGATCATCGTTTCCGGAATACAGCTCGATCTTTCCTTTGGTCAGGCTCATCAGCTTTGCAACCTGTGAAATGCTGCCGGATGCCTCTTTTACTCCGACGATGTTCTCTACATGCTCCACAAGCCATGCAATTGTCTCCGGCTGCAGGTTGCATCCGGTACGGCTCGGTACATTATAAAGAATGATCGGCAGATTTACAGACTCTGCAATTTTCGAAAAATGAAGCTTCAGTCCGTTCTGCGTCGCCTTATTGTAATACGGAGTCACAACAAGGAGTGCATCCGCGCCTGCCTTTTCTGCTTCCTGGGACAGATAGATTGCTGTCTCGGTGCAGTTGGAACCGGTGCCTGCAACAACCGGAATCCTATGATTTACTTTCTTTACTGCGTAGCGGATCACGTCCAGATGCTCTTCATGGGAAAGTGTGGATGCCTCTCCGGTCGTGCCGCAAATGATGATCGCATCGGTGCCGCGTGCTACCTGCTCATCAAGGATTTCTCCCAGCTTATCGTAATTGACGGCTTCATCTTCATACATTGGCGTTACAATTGCAACGCCTGCTCCTTTAAATACTGACATAGTTTTAACCTCCTGTTTTAAATAGGTATTCTCACAAAAAAAGAACCGCCGCAGGCAGTCCCAAAGAATCTTCTTTTAAGATAGCCCTCCATCGAAATTCGATGACAGTCATAGAATTTTTCACTCTATGCCCAAGAAATACAGCCCCAGGTACCTGCATCCTTTCGGCGTGTTTCCCTTTCAAAAGCTGTCTCCTGCACCTGAACGCATCCTGCTTTCTACTGATGAACCACGCAACCTCTATCATTGTGCTTTTTAATTATTATTCGATTTTCTTCACTATACCACTGCCAAAAACGGTTGTCAACCCGTAAGAAACACAAAAGCTGCCGGAACCTTTTTGCTGACATCTGCAGTGCTCCGGCAGTCTTTCTGATCCTGATCACAAATTTTCCGTCCTGCTGTCCTGCTGACGAAACGGTGTCACCATCTCTGTGACCTCGTCTACATATGGCCAGAGTGCCTCACAGCGGCAGTTGCCGGTCAGATACAGCTCCGTCTCATCACCGACCATATCGATCAGCTTTTTCAGTTCCTCTGCGGTGACGATGCCGCGATCCGTAAGACCAAGGATCTCGTCAAGGATCAGCACATCACACTCTTCTGTCTGCAGAACCTTTCTTGCAAAATTCAGGCCGTTTTTTATATTTAAGTTTTCTTCTTCCCGCTCCCCTTCGGTCAGGCTCTCATATTCTTCCGGGAATTTTTCGAAACGGAACAGCCGTATCTCCGGCTCCAGACGTTTAAAAAACTCCTCTACATTTTCTGTCTTTTTTTCTTTCAGAAACTGGATCACAACCACACTTTTTCCTTCGCTGGCCGCTCTGACACCCTTGCCGAGTGCGGCTGAGGTTTTGCCCATTCCTGCGCCGCAGAAAATGTGTATATACCGTCTGCCCATGATTCACCTCATCATAACTTCTGTATTTTCATGCCTTTGGCTATCGCTATTCTACTACATCTCCCGAAATAATGCAATACGCCTCATTCAACCAGCTCCAGCTTGCTGACTGACACCTCGTACGCAATCCTTTTTTCCGTCATCTCTTCATTCAGCTTTTTTACATACTCCCGGCTCTGGATCCGTCCCCATACCTGTACATGTCCTCCCACTTCAAAGCCTGCCGTAAATCTCGCATTTCTCCCCCAGCAAATACACGGAATATAATCTGATTTTCCATACGGACGGTTGACTGCAAGCAGCAGATCAGAAATTTCTCTTCCAAGCGGCGTTCTTCTATAGACCGGCGTCTTGCAGATATAACCATCCAGAAAGATCTGGTTGCTTTTTACCTTATCTCCCTCTTCCTCCGCAAAATTTACTTCCCGTGCAAATACCGATAATACCAGACGGTTTTTTTTCTCCTCGTGGCGGTTATAGGATCGAAACTGCCCGTAAATCTGTATGTATTCCCCCTCATAATCCTGCGTAACATCGATTAGCCTCTCAGAAACCATGACCGGAACCACATCCGATGAATCACTGAGTCTTTGTACGGATACATCCATCATGTAAAATCCTTCTCCAAACACCTCATGGCTAAATGTAAAACCGGAAATGATTTTTCCCATGATGGACACCTGATTGTTTTCAATAATCTTATCAGTCATAACAATTGTTCTCCCTTCTCCCACCGAAGCATTTCTTCTGGTATTTTTCTGCGTCCTGTTCCCAGTGTAAAGCGGACATCCGCAAAACGCAGCCCCTTCCGGACTGCTCCGGACGGTAGCTTTATATTAGATATGTTTATTCTCACTCCCCTGTTTTTAGAACTCTTATTTGTAAAAAATCCCGTTTTTTACTGTTTCTACTTGTAATCTGCCAAAATTGTGCTAAACTGTACCGGGTAGTTTTTGATTATAGGTAGCCGCTCGAGTCCCGCTCTGAACGGATACGATTATAATAAATAAGTAGAGAGAGAGTGCTATATGAAAAGAGAAGACGTCAGAAACATAGCGATCATAGCGCACGTAGACCATGGTAAAACAACGCTGGTCGACGAGCTGCTCAAACAAAGCGGTGTATTCCGTGCCAATCAGGAAGTTGCAGAGCGTGTCATGGACTCCAACGACCTCGAGCGTGAGCGCGGTATCACAATTCTTTCCAAAAATACAGCTGTTTTTTATAAGAATACAAAAATCAATATCATCGACACCCCAGGCCATGCTGATTTCGGCGGCGAAGTAGAGCGTGTCCTGAAAATGGTAAACGGTGTTATCCTCGTGGTAGACGCTTTTGAGGGCGCGATGCCGCAGACAAAGTTCGTGCTGCGCAAAGCACTGGAGCTGGATCTTCCGGTTATCGTATGTATTAACAAGATTGACCGGCCGGAGGCACGTCCGAACGATGTCATCGACGAAGTACTTGAGCTGTTCCTCGATCTTGATGCATCTGATGAGCAGCTGGACTGCCCGTTTATCTTTGCTTCCGCAAAGGGCGGTTATGCAGTTCGTGATCTGGCTGATGAACCGAAGAATATGGAGCCGCTTTTCGAGACGATCCTGAATTATATCCCCGCTCCGGAAGGCGATGAGAATGGTCCGACCCAGATGCTGATCAGTACGATCGACTACAATGAGTATGTCGGCCGTATCGGTGTCGGCAAGGTAGACCGCGGTACTCTTTCCGTCAACCAGGATGTAATCGTTGTCAACCACCACGATCCGGATAAGAAATATAAGGTTAAGATCAGCAAGCTGTATGAGTTCGACGGCCTGAACAAGGTTGAGGTCTCCTCAGCAACGGTTGGTTCCATCGTCGCACTTTCCGGTATCGCGGAGCTTCACGTCGGTGATACGATCTGCGCGGTCGACACACCGGATCCGATCCCGTTCCAGAAAATTTCCGAGCCGACGATTTCCATGAACTTCATCGTAAACGACAGCCCGCTTGCCGGACAGGAAGGTAAATTCGTCACCTCCCGCCACCTGCGTGCCCGTCTGTTCCGTGAGCTGAATACGGATGTCAGCCTGCGCGTGGAGGATACGGACGATACCGATACGTTCAAGGTTTCCGGCCGCGGTGAGCTGCACCTGTCCATTCTGATCGAAACAATGCGCCGTGAGGGCTATGAATTTGCAGTCAGCAAAGCGGAGGTTATTTACAAAACAGATGAGCGCGGCAAAAAGCTGGAGCCGATGGAGCTTGTCTACGTCGATGTTCCGGAAGAATTCGCCGGTACGGTTATCCAGAAGCTGAGCCTGAGAAAAGGTGAGCTGCAGGGCATGGGCACCGGCCAGGGCGGCTACACGAGACTGGAGTTCTCCATCCCGTCTCGCGGACTGATCGGATACCGCGGCGATTTCATGACTGACACCAAAGGAAACGGTATCATGAACGCCGTATTTGATGGCTACGGTCCGTACAAGGGAGACCTGCAGTACCGCAGCCAGGGTTCCCTGATCGCGTTTGAATCCGGTGAAGCCGTTGCCTACGGACTGTTCAACGCACAGGATCGTGGTACGCTCTTTATCAAGCCGGGCGAGAAGGTTTACTCCGGTATGATTATCGGACAGAGCGCAAAACCGGAGGACATCGAGCTGAATGTCTGCAAGACGAAGCATCTGACCAACACGCGTGCTTCGGGATCGGACGATGCGCTGAAGCTGACACCACCGAAGGTGCTCAGCCTGGAGCAGGCACTTGAGTTCATCGATACGGACGAGCTGCTTGAGGTAACTCCGAAGAGCCTGCGTATCCGCAAGAAGATCCTTGATCCGACCATGCGCAAGCGTGCAATGATCAAAAAGAAAAATGCTTAAAACCACCGAAAGGTGAATTTCCATCTGGAAGGCTCATGCAGCAGGCTGTCGTATTCCGCTTCCGTGAGGACATTCGAGAGCTGCTGCATTTCCTCTTCTTTTACAACTGCATGAAGGCTGTCTGTGAAACACAGGCGGGGATAAAGGACACACCACCAGTTGTGTCCTTTTGCTTTACCAAGCTCAATCCGAAGTGCCTTATACCAGCCGGCCGGGAAGGTACAGTTTCCATAGGAACGATCTGGAAAATAGCAGGTGGTAAGCGTCGCCTGTGCCCGATAAGACAACCGCTCTGATACAAGTACATCGTTTGCAATGGCTTCCAAATCTGACAGATGTGTGCGGAGAAATGCTTCCTCTTCTGATTTTTGATTTCTGTCTTTCGTTTTACCGTCATCATTCTTTTCTGATTCCGACACATCCACCTCTTCCCATTCTTTCGCCAGCCATGCAAGCACTGCGTCCCTCACCTTAAGTTTTACCTCCTGATCCGCCTTGCCATCGCTGTTTGCCAGCACATGAAAACGCAGCACTTCATCGGCAATCCCTCGCTGCAACAGCATAGAACGACTGCTGCAAACAAGAAGGTTAAAAAGTATTACAAAAAACAGAAAAGAACTTCTCATTTTTTTCTTTTTAAACATAAAAGGCAACCCTCCTATATGCGGAGTGTTGCCTTTTTTCTGTTTCTTATTCCATTTTCTGTTATGATGGATCTTTATTGTTCCTCACACTTGAAGCAGAGGGCCTGACCTAGTTAACTCTTTCAATCCTTCAGAACGGAATCCTCGCTCTCCGGCAGAATCTGTGCCATAATGATTCCCACTACAGCAGAAAGTGCCAGTCCGGAAATTGATACCGTTCCGGTGATCGGGATGCTGTCACATCCGATACCAAGCACAAGGATGATTGCCGCGATCATCAGGTTGCGGCTGTTGCCGAAGTTCAGACGCTCGTTTACGATAATACGGACACCGACAGAGGAGATCATTCCGTAGAGCACGATGGAAATACCACCGATAACCGGTCCCGGAATACTCGTAATTACGGCACCGACCTTTCCGAAAATACCGAGCAGAATTGCAAATACTGCCGCGATGCGGATGATGGACGGATCATAATTCTTTGTCACTGCAAGCACGCCGGTGTTCTCTCCGTAAGTCGTGTTTGCCGGTCCTCCAAGGAGACCAGCAAGTGCAGTAGCAAGTCCGTCTCCAAGCAGGGTACGGTGAATACCAGGGTCTACCATAAAGTTCTGACCTGTAACTGCACTGTTCGTTGTGATATCACCAACATGCTCTACCATCGTAACAAGTGCGATCGGAGCAACCGACAGGATCGCATGTGCCTTAAATGTCGGTACGCACAGCAACTGATCACGAATGCTTGTATCCATGAAGGAGAAGAAATGTGCTGTCTTTACTGCTTCAAAATCACAAAATCCCATGAAATAGCTGACAAGATATCCGACAATGATTGCAAAAAGAATCGGCATCAGATTAAAAATACCTTTTGCAAAAATCGATACCGCTACCACGGTAGCAAGTACGCATATGGTAACAAATACTGCTTTGAGATTGAAATCTCCATTTACATAAAACGCATTGTTGATTGCAGAGGAGCTCAGTCTCAGTCCGATGACGATAATGACCGGTCCGGTAACGATTGGTGGAAGCACCTTATTGACCTTCTCATAGCCAACCAGCTTGATGATCAGCGCAAACACTGCATAAACCAGGCCTGCGATGATCAGCGCACCCTTTAATGACGCAAGCTTTTCCAGGAAATCCGGATCACCTGCTCTTGAATCTCCGATTACTGCCATGATTCCGCCCATGAATGCGAAGCTGGAACCAAGGAAAACCGGTACTTTCCGCTTTGTCACAAGATGGAACAGAAGCGTTCCAAGTCCTGCACAGATCAGCGTGATCGAGGTATTCAGTCCGGTCAGCGCCGGTACGAGCACAGTCGCACCAAACATGGCCAGAACGTGCTGAATACCGAGAATCAGTTTTCTGCTCATTGTTTTATTCATTTCTCTCTCCTTCTTGTCCTGTTCAGAGCCGTCCCGAGACGACCCTGAAATCTTTAGTTTCTAAAGCCTCTAGTGTTTTACATCCAGCACAGCAACTGCCGCTGCTGCCGGCTCAAGATACGGATTTTCTGCTTTCGCAAATTCTCCAGCATCGGACAGCTCCGTCAGCTTCGGATCGATCGGCAGCTTGCCGGCAACCAGAAGTCCAAGCTCCTTTGCAGCCGCGTCTACCTTGCTCTTTCCAAATACCGGAATCTCTTTGCCACAGTCCGGACATTTGAGATAGCTGTAGTTCTCTACCACACCAAGGATCGGGATGTTCATCATTTTAGCCATATTGTAGGCTTTCTTGACGATCATCTGTACCAGCTCCTGCGGCGATGTTACAATCAGGATTCCATCAACCGGAAGAGACTGAAATACCGTAAGCGGCACATCACCGGTTCCTGGCGGCATGTCCACCAGCAGGTAATCCAGTTCTCCCCAGATCACATCTGACCAGAACTGCTTTACCATATTTGCCAGTATCGGCCCTCTCCAGACAACCGGGGCCTCCGGATCCGGCATCAGAAGGTTAATCGACATAACCTTGATATCGTTGTCCGTCAATACCGGAAGAATTCCATTGTCATCCGCCTGTGCCGGACCTTTCAGTCCATACATCCGCGGGATGGACGGTCCCGTGATATCTGCATCCATGATTCCTACACGATATCCCTTAGACGCAAGAAGATTTGCCAGCGATGCGGTCACCATCGATTTTCCAACGCCGCCCTTACCACTCACGATTCCAATCACATGTTTCACATCGGAATATACGTTCATATCCACTGCAAAACCCTTCTGCTCCTTTTTGGCACTCGGACATCCCTCACAACTCTCCTTTGAACAGGACGCGCTGCTGCTGCATTCCTTTTCTGCCATTTTCAGGCACCTCCTTTTTTACACACTTTTTTCATTGTAATCCAAATATGCGTACTGCGCAAGTCTTTTGAGGATTCTTTCTCATTTTGTTACTGCTCAGAGCCAGGTAAAATGTAAAGCGGACATTCGCAATCCGCTTCGCTACTTGCTCATGAACGCAGTCGCTTTGCGATCCGCGTTCATAAAACAGGCGTAAAATGCCTACATCTTTTATGCTTCCTCCAGAAGCTTCCTCAGAAATCGCCCCGTCACACTCGAAAAGTTTTCAATAGTCCGGATATATGCAAAATCCTTTCCGAAAATTTTCTTCTCCGCCGCCAGATCCTTTTCCTTCCCGGCAAATACTCCCAGCACAAATACCCCCAACTGACGCAGCTTGCGCACCTCATGTGCGGTATCCTTTACTGCATATTCTCCATAGTATGGCTGCGGATTGCGGCTGTTCGGCCGATTTACAATGATATCATTCGGTCTTCCGTCACTGAGCACGATCAGAATCTTTCCCTCCTCCGACCTAGCAAGCAGACCGTCTCCTGCAGCACGGATCGCCAGTCCGTCCCTGTTGTTTGCTGAAGTCGTGTAATCCAGGATCCGCTGATTTTCCGTGCGCGGCGCATCGTACTCCCGGAAGCGCTGAAGGATCGTATAATCCCAGAAGCTGCAAAAGCTCATAATACGGTGAGGCACCTCACAGATTGAAAGTGCCTCACTGATGATGTACGCCTGAAGCGCCACCTGTCCCTGTCGGTCACGCTGCGAACCGCTTGCATCCATCAGGATATCCACCACGAATTCTCCGCTGTACCGCCGCACAGTCTTTTCGAAAAGTGCCCCCGGATCTTCCATCCGTCCGACCTTCCACAGTCTTGACGGTACGATGCTGCCGGTACGCGCCGTATACTGCTCCTCTTCCTTTCGGATGCGAAGCGCACGCATCAGCTCAGCACTCAGCTGTTCCACGCTCCGTTTTATCATATTTTTATTGTTGCGGTACATCACCCGGTTCTTCTCACTATGGCGTTTCGCGTTGACATACTGTGCATTGCTGAGGACCGGATTTTTCAGAATCCCGTCTGTAAAATACAGACTGCAGTCTGCGTGTGCACCGCGGCAGAGACGTTTGCAAATACTCTTTTGCTCGCGGTCATTCAAATACGTTTTCCCGTAATTCAATTCTATATAGGAATACATTTTTGCAGCAGCTTTCTCATCGATCACGACCACGCGCCTTCTGCCCTGCGTTTTCTCCTTCTCTTCCTCGTCCTCCATCTCGTCAAGACTGACGACTCGGCTGTTTAAACGCTTGAGATATTCCTCCAGAAAATCCTCCAGGCTTTCTTCCTCCAGATACTCTCTCCAGTCGAACTCCTGCAAATCTTCCAGCGTCGTGTCAAGCACCTCACTTAATGCCCCGTGCTTTTTCTCAAAGCTCTGATCCAGCAGCGTATTATAAAGTGCGTCCACCGCCTCAATCAGCTCCGCCGTCGTCTGAGCATGCTCAAGTCCCCGGATTTTTTCAATTCCCTGCATCAGCTTTTTCTCACATTCCCAGCGGCCGTCCAGATATCCGCGCATCAGCGCAATCTTCAATCGGCCCACCAAGCTTTTACTCATGCGCTCGAAAGAAAGTTCAAGCACATCCTCAAACGCTTTTTTGCGCAGAGAAATGACACCCGGCCGCTCCTTCGCTGCCTTCTTATAGACAGCCGCGTCCACACACAGCTGTGCCAACTCCGTCAGCGGCTGCTCCTGCGCACCGCAGTATACCTTTTTCACAAGGTACATACCAAATTCATTTTTATCAAAAAAGCGGGCAAATGCCCCCTGCTTTACAGCATCATAAAGGCAAATATACTTTGACCGGAAATAGCTCTCTGTATCTATCTTCGTATCAAGCGCATAATCCCCGCTCACTGTCCACATCAGGTTACGGATCCGGTTTTCTGCTTCTGCCTGAAATTCAAATTCATCTGTTGCTGTCAGCATATTACTTCCTTTCTCTTTCTCGTAAAGCAGATATCAGAGCATGTCTGAAAAATCATTCCAACAATCTGCGTTCAAAACAACGCTGCAGCCGTCCACTCTTCCGGAATCCGTGTCATCACGATATCCTCCACAATCTCTCGCTCAAATAAATCGAAGCTCTTATTTACAATTCCCATCCGAAGTGCTGCGCGTGGAGAAAGTCCTGCATGCACCGTCTTCAAGGCACCGATAAGACCTCTAAGATCCAGCGGTTTGGTGGAAATCTCATTGTTGTCCGCCTTCAGCTGCAGATCAAGAAACAGACCGCAGATCTGTGAAAGACCTTCTGCTTTGAAATCCGAGAACATCCGTTTTAAGATGTAGGTCAGCGATTCTTCCGTCACAGTCGGCATCTCGATCACAAGAAAGCGGGATACCAGCGCTTCATTTAACTCACGAGTACCGGCATAGCCATAATTCATCGTGCCGATAAAGCGCGTCGCATCATGCAAATGTATCTTATCGTATCCCGGTACATCCATAATCCGCCGATAGTCGAGCGTCGCGTGAAGCACCGAAACCGCGTCATTCTTTGCCATATTGATCTCGTCAAAGATTCCAAAACCGCCGTTTACCGCGCACTGATACACAGGACCCGGCCGCAGCTGCACTTCACCGCCGCGAAATGTATCTGCGCCCACAAGCGCGCTGCTGTCCATGTTGACATGAAAGGACATGTTGTAGGACGGTCTGCCGAACACCCATGCAAGATTTTCCGCCAGAATATTTTTTCCGGTCGCCTTCGAGCCGGTCAGCAGGATATTCTCGCCCTGCAGCAGCGCGTAGGCCGCCATCTCAAATGTTTCTCTTCCATAATAAGGCATGTCCGGGGCGGTGACTCTGTTTTGCAAAGCTTCCTCCACCGGATAATGTGTCCGGAAAGCAGCTATTTCCTTTAAAAGATTTGCTGAAACGCCCTGGGACTCCAGTGCTTCTATGATTTTTTCCATAAATTCCTCCCACGTACAGTCAAGCGGATATTGCAATCCACTTTCGCTATTTGCTCATAACCAAGTATCTGCTTTTTTCTATCTTTCTTATCCGCAAAGATAGTAATAGAATGCTTATTCACACTTATATTTCCGTGAACGAATACCGCTGCAGAATTCCCGATGCGTTGATGTCATAAATGATCGTCCCATCCCCCAGCTCTCTTTTCTCCCATGTCGCATTTTTATCCTGAAACTTGCGGCGGATAAATTCATCCGTATCATCCGTCTCAATCTCATCGATAAACACATCCCGCATCTGATTGTTCGGGCATTTATTGAAAATTTCCCAGATTGTCTCGTAGCTTTTTTTCATGGCCGCTCCTTTCCCATTTTCATAACTAACCTACAAAACGGACATTCTCATTTCGCTTTGTTGAAGTTTCCGATCCGCAACGCCTCATCAACCAGCGCCACAGATACCTCTTCCTTGCTCATCATCTCAAGCTCCCGCACACTTTCTGCCGTGATCAGCGTCACCACATTCGTATCCGTTCCGAATCCTGCTCCGGCTACTTTTACATTGTTTGCGGCGATCATATCTACGTGTTTGCGGGTCAGCTTCTCCTGCGCATGCTCCACCATGTGCTCCGTCTCCATCGCAAAGCCGCACAGCACCTGTCCCGCACGGCGATGCGCTCCGAGCCATGCCAGAATATCCTTCGTGCGCTCCAGATGGATACTCATGTCATCATCATTTTTGTGAATCTTGTTCTCTGCGACCTGCGCCGGACGGTAATCTGCCACAGCAGCCGCTTTAATAATGATATCCTGCTGCTCCGCGCGTGTCGTCACCGCCTCAAACATATCCTCCGCGCTTTTGACCGGTACAAATTCCACACCGTATGGCGGTTCCAAATTTGTCTTTCCTGAGACAAGTGTCACTTTTGCGCCACGGCGGCGGCACACCCGCGCAAGCGCATAGCCCATTTTTCCGGTGGAGTGATTCGAGATAAAGCGCACCGGGTCAATCGCTTCCATCGTCGGCCCTGCCGTCACCAGCACGTGGAGGCCTTTCATATCCTTCTCAAAGGCGATCTCGTCCAAAATATGCTCCAGCAAAAGCGATTCCGGCGGAAGTTTTCCTGCTCCTGTATCGCCACAGGCCAGATGGCCGCTCGCCGGTTCGATCACCTGAAAGCCATAATGGCGCAGCGTCGCCAGATTGTCCTGCGTGATCGGATTCTGGTACATCCGTGTATTCATCGCCGGGGCTACCAGCTTCGGACACGTACACGCAAGCAGCGTCGTCGTGAGCATATCGTCCGCAATTCCATGAGCCAGCTTTGCAATCACATTTGCGCTCGCTGGCGCCACAATCGCCAGATCTGCCCGTTTTGCCAGTTCCACGTGCTCCACCTCATATTGAAAATTCCTGTCAAACGTATCGACCAGACATTTCTTTCCTGTCAGTGTCTCAAATGTAATCGGATTGATAAACTCTGTTGCATTTTTCGTCATGATCACCTGTACATCGGCATGCTGTTTTCTGAGCATGCTTGCCAGATTTGCCGCCTTATAAGCAGCAATGCTCCCGGTCACTCCTAAAATTACTGTTTTCCCATTCAGCATATTACTCCTCTTTTCTGTTTTCCCATTTTTCCCGCTATTCGCATATCGTAAAGCATACGCTCCACTTTTATGCTCATATTGGGACCGAACCCATTTCTTACCTGTCATACAGTTTAGCATAGGAAACTTTTTTTGACAATCTCCTAGTATGAACCACCCCAATTGGCTGACTGATTCATGCAGGATAAATTTTTATCTGCAAGGCGGAGGAATGAGCCGTAGCGGTGGCTACGGCGATTGACAACAACGTAGCAGATAGAAATTTA
>Ga0129317_1000771_pt1 | contig 29351 bp, 23 predicted proteins | sample Cm1ome_FD_94430 | JGI IMG/M metagenome (GOLD analysis project Ga0129317, IMG submission 94430) | Eastern black-and-white colobus group fecal microbial communities from Wisconsin, USA - Cm1105 metagenome | ecosystem: Host-associated > Mammals > Digestive system > Large intestine > Fecal | place... | reverse complement strand
TGCCGTAGTGTCCGTATCTGCCGTATGCGCTATATCCATAGCGTGCATACTTTCCGTAGCCATAGTAATAGCCATATTTCTTCTTTGACATATCAATACCGTTGAGCACTATGCAGCAGTTAGGCATTTTTTTCTCTTTTGCCAAATCTTCAAACATTTGGATGCTGCTCTTGGGAGTATAGTCTGCACGGCACATGAATACGGTTACATCGGTGTGTTTGCCTATATGCAGGGTGTCTGTAACCAATCCTACAGGGGCCGTGTCGAGAATGATATAGTCAAATTCTTCCTTGAGCACATCGATTATATCACCTAAATTCCTGCGTGCCAGCAGCTCAGTGGGGTTGGGAGGTGTTGGACCTGCGAGAATCAGTTTAAGATTTTGGTTTACTCCCGACGGACGCAACTGATTTATTACATCCTCTTTTGTCACTACTGATTTGGCAAGTAGTGGCGACATACCGCCAGAGCGGTCGGATACTTTGAACAGTTTACCTAATGCCGGCTTGCGTATGTCAAGACCGAGAATGACAACACGTTTGCCAAGGAAAGCGAAACTTGCTGCAAGGTTTGCCGCGTTGAAAGTTTTACCTTCTCCTGATGTCGACGATGTGAAAAGTATTACTTTTTCATTCTCTTTGAGCATAAATTGTATATTGGTGCGCAGTGAGCGGAAAATCTCATCAATTTGGTTGTTCTTATTTTCTTGCACCACGATGCCTGCGTCACTTTTTACATTTTCGCTTGCCACAGGTATATCGGCAATTATAGGCAGGCTTGTTGTCTTTGCTATGTCCTCGCGGCTTTCAATCTTGTATCTCATAAGCTGCAGCACATATATAATAAGGAAAGGAATGCCAAATCCCAAAACTACAGCCGCCAGCAATATTATGCTGTTTTTGGGACTCACCTTACCTTCATACAGAGGAGCATCTATGAGTTTTCCCTTGTTGGCTGTTGCTGAAAGTGAGATTGAGTTCTCCTCGCGCTTCTGCAGCAGCATGAGATATAGTCCTGATTTTACTTCCTGCTGTCGGCCTATTTGTGTAAGCATACGCTCTTGTGCCGGTGTGCTTGCCACACGGTTTTGGTACATAGCATATTGGCTTTCTATGTTACGTAGTCTTATGTTTGCACTCTGGTGTGCTTGTGACAATGCTTCTTTGATGCTTGTCTGCAGTTCATCGAGTGTAGCTGTGAGGACCTGCACTTGTGGTGCAATCTCACTGGCTGACCTTAACAGGCGGTTGCGGTCCAGCACGTTTTTGTTATATTGGTTGATGAGTGCTGTTGATGCTTCGTCCTGTAGTCCGATGTTGGAAGGTATAATCTGATATTTGTTCGATGGATTGTCGATGTATTGCCTCAAATACTCCATGAGCTGTATCTGGGATCTTGATTCTGACAACTTTGTTGAATATTCACTTGTTTGTGTCAGGGTTTGTGTTGCGTCAAGTTTCAGTTCTGTGATGCTGTTGCGGCGCTTGTAGCTTTCCAAATTACTTTCTGTATCGCTCAATTCTGCATCAATCTTTTCCAGTCGTCCGTTAATGAATTCCTCGGTTTTTATGGCAATTTCGTTTTTGTCCTCATTGGCTTGCTCATTGTAAACAAACGCAAGTTCTTTCAAAAAATCGGTCGCTCTGTGATACTCTTTGTCTTTCAGTGTGATTTGTGCAATGGATGTCATTTTTGAGGTCGGCTCTATCTCCATTGCCTGGGCATAAGCCATACCGACAATTCGTGGCGAGGTGATTGTCGCATATTCTGGTTTGCTCAAAGTCACAGCTTTGCTGTTTCGGTTTTTTGTGAAGGTAATCATTCCGCATGGTGACTTATATATATATGGTAGAGTCCTGAACGACGTGTTGAATTCAATCTTGTCATCGTTTTCGTCGTATGTATATCCTTCAACGATATAATTGTCTTCCGCCCATTCTATTTTGAGATGTATTGGTGCAGGAACATCCGATTCATCCATTTTAGTGAGACTCATTGCATCCAAATCCACATTTATCGGCTGTGTTTTGTACACAAGATGATTTTTCACTCTTCCGTACATCTTGTATTCCACATACATTTTGAGGTTTCTCACTGCCATTATTGAAAGACTGTTGCTTTGGAGTATTTCCACCTCATTGTCTATACCTGCACTGTTGGTCATAAATCCCAGATCCTGCATATTGGCAAGCATCTGATTGCCGCGGTTACGGTTGTTTTGCTCGTCTTTAATAAGCATTTTTGCTGAAACCTGATAAACAGGACTTTTGTAGCGCAGGTATATCAAAGCTCCGCACAGGAATATGAATACAGACAATGCGAACCATTGCCAGTTTAATAATAATGTGACCAAAATAGTACGGAAATCGAAGCTGCTTTCTTCATTAATGTTGTTTTCAGCCCCATTGTTTTCAATATTGTTTTCTGCCATTTTGTTGAAATGTGGTAATATGTATTAAACTTCTACTATAATATAATAAATTAAATTCAATTGTATATATTGATTACAGCTGCATCAGGTATTTGCCATAGTCATTTTTCAGCATTGGCAGTGCCAGCTGTCGGAGCTTTTCCTTGTCAATCCATCCTTTGCGGTAGGCAATCTCCTCAAGACACGCAATTTTCTGTCCTTGGCGCTTTTCAATAACCTCAATGAATGTTGATGCCTCGCTCAATGAGTCGTGTGTGCCGGTGTCAAGCCATGCGAATCCACGTTGCAGCGTCTGCACCTTTAGGGTCTTTTGTGCAAGATAGTGCTGGTTGACTGTTGTTATCTCCAGCTCGCCACGTGCTGATGGCTTGATGTTCTTTGCCACTTCAACCACACTGTTGGGATAGAAATACAGTCCTACGACTGCATAGTTGGATCTTGGATTCTGTGGCTTCTCCTCTATGCTTAGGCAGTTGCCGTCAGCATCAAACTCTGCTACGCCGTATCTTTCAGGGTCATTGACATAATAGCCGAAAACTGTGCTTAAACCGTTCTCTGCATTTTCTACGCTATGTTTTAACAATGCGGAAAAGCCGCTGCCATAGAATATGTTGTCGCCCAAGACCAGACATACGCTGTCACTGCCTATAAACTTTTCTCCTATTATGAATGCCTGAGCCAAACCGTCGGGTGATGGCTGTTCAGCATATTCAAACTTCACACCCAGGTCGTCGCCATTTCCAAGCAAACGTTTGAATCCAGGCAGGTCGTGAGGAGTACTTATGATAAGTATATCCCTGATACCTGCAAGCATAAGTACAGATATGGGATAGTATATCATAGGTTTGTCAAATATGGGTATCAGCTGTTTGCTGATACCTTTAGTGATTGGGTAGAGACGTGTGCCGCTTCCACCTGCAAGAACTATTCCCTTCATAAAATATCTTATTCTATTATTTTCTTTATAATTGACATTGTTTTATTCTCAAGTTTTTTCCTAAAAAACTGAGATTTCACTTTTAAAAGCTATACTTTTTTGTTATTGGCTGCAAAGGTAATATATTTTTTTAGATAAAGTGTGTTTTTTGCGATATTTTTTTGAATTTGTAGTTTTTTTTAGTAACTTTGCACTCAAATTTGAATTATAACATAAATTAAACATAAAAAGGAAATGAGTTTTTTTTCAAAATTATTAAAACGCGATAGTGATACAGAACAGGAAAAAAAGACTGGTGGCATGGAAGATTTTATGACCCTTGTAAGGGTATATTTCCAGGCTGCAATGGCTGCCGACCTTAACATAACCAATCTGGCAGCGCTACCTGACCTGCGTGTGTTTAAGTCAACCCTTCATGTGCCTACGGTAAATAACAAACTTGGTGTGGGTGAGAAGTCGCGTTGCAAAAAGATGCTGAAGGACATCTACGGCATGGAAGACATGTTTTTCAAGGAGATAGACCACAGTTTGCGCAAACGTTGCAAGAAAGTGCAGGATGTGCAGGTATATATGCTCCAGTTCCAAAATTACACACAAGACTTGATGATGCTTGTGGCCAATCTTCTTAAGGTAAAGCTTCGCATACCGTCGTTCTTTAAAGGTGCCATTCTCTCTATGGTGGAAAAGACCGTTAACGACATATTCAACAAAAACGACTATAGCGACCTCGGTATAATGAAGACTTGTGTCGGTGTGCGTCAATATGCGCAGAAGTTGGAATTCTCTCAGGAGTGGACCACACATTTTGTGCAGACTGTTGTGATTCTTGCCAAAAAAGAGCCAAAACAGCAGGATAAGGAAAAATAATAAACGGTGAGGTTTAAAAAACATTAAAAGAAATACTGCTTTTGATGTTTTTTGCAAATAAAATCTTACTTTTGTAGCCAATACAATAACGGTTTATGACAGAAAACGAACAAATATTAGGGTTGTTGCAGGTCAAAGTGGCGCAATTGTTATCCAGATTCAATGAGTTGAGGCAGGAGAATGCAGAGTTGCGTGTCAGGCTTGAGGAGAAGGCAAGGCTTGCGGAACGCCTGCAGGCAGAGCTCAACACTAAATGTTCGGAATATGACAGTCTGAAAGCCGCGAAAGTATTGTCGGTGAGCGACACCGACATTGAGCAAACCAAGGACAGGCTGGCTCGAATGATAAGAGATGTGAATAAGTGCATTGCAGTCTTGAAACAATGACAAAGGTGAAAACATTAACAAGGACTGAACACGATGGCAGAGCTGAATAACGAGAAATTACATATCAAGTTGCACGTTTACGACGAGGATATTGATGTCACTATAAACCGTAGTGATGAGGAATATTACCGTCGTGCAGCACGATTTATTACCGATAGGTACAACCGGTATGCCGAAGGATATAAAGGGCGTAAGAGTGACCATACCATATCACTCTATGTGCTTATCGATATTGCCCTTCAGTATGAGATGCTGGTTGATAAAAAGGACACCGACCGATATAATGATATTCTCAAACGACTCGCCGCTACTATCGACGATGCACTTTCGCGTACTGATGATAAGTGAATTAGGAATGAAAGAATATTATTAACACATTAAAAAACATTTTATATATTATGGAAATGATACCCATGATAATCGTCGCAGTGGTGGCGCTTGCCATTGGCATTGGAGGCGGTTACTATATTTTCCTGAAAGTAATTAATGGAAAATATAAAGACAGAATGGCACAGGCTGAGAAAGAGGCTGAAGTTGTCAAGGAGAAAAAATTGCTGGAAGTAAAGGAGAAGTTCCTCAACAAGAAGAGCGAGCTTGAGAAAGAGGTGCAGCAGCGCAACCAGCATTTTCAGCAGAACGAGAACCGCCTGAAGCAGCGCGAGATGTCACTTAATCAGCGCCAGGAAGAGCTTGGACGCCGTAAGAACGAGCTTGACAACTATCAAGTTCGTATTGACAATGAGAACAAGAAACTTCAGCTTCGTCAGGAGGAACTGGAGAAGATGCAGCTCAAGGAGCGTGAGAAGCTGGAGGAACTCTCTGGCTTGTCGGCACAAGAAGCTAAGGAACGCCTTGTAGAGTCGCTTAAGGATGAGGCACGTCTTGACGCGCAGAGTTATATCAACGAGATTGTAGATGAGGCAAAGCTCAACGCCAATGCACAGGCACGCAAGATTGTGATTCAGACAATTCAGCGCACAGCCACCGAGGTGGCTATTGAGAACAGCGTAAGTGTGTTCCATATTGACAACGATGAGGTGAAGGGACGCATCATCGGCCGTGAGGGACGCAACATCCGTGCCCTTGAGGCTGCCACAGGTGTGGAGATAGTTGTGGATGATACTCCAGAGGCTATCGTAATATCTGCCTTCGACCCAATCCGCCGTGAGACTTGCCGCTTGGCTCTTCATCAGCTTGTTGCCGACGGACGTATACATCCAGCACGTATCGAGGAGGTTGTGCAGAAGGTCAAGAAGCAGCTTGAGAACGAGGTTATCGAGACTGGTAAGCGCACCGTTATCGACCTTGGTGTTCATGGTCTCCATCCTGAGCTTGTGCGCATCATCGGTAAGATGAAGTACCGCAGCTCTTACGGTCAGAACCTCTTGCAGCATGCCCGTGAGACTGCAAACCTCTGTGCCGTTATGGCAAGCGAGCTGGGACTCAATCCAAAGAAGGCAAAGCGTGCCGGACTGCTTCATGATATCGGTAAGGTGCCCGATGAGGAGAGCGAGCTGCCACACGCACTCTATGGTGCCAAGATAGCTGAGAAGTATAAGGAGAAACCAGATATCTGCAATGCCATTGCCGCTCACCACGATGAGTGCGAGATGAACACTCTGCTTGCTCCTATCGTTCAGGTGTGTGATGCCATCAGCGGTGCCCGTCCGGGAGCGCGCCGTGAGATAGTTGAGGCATACATCAAGCGTCTCAATGACCTTGAGGCTATCGCAATGTCTTATCCTGGCGTTACCAAGACCTATGCCATTCAGGCCGGTCGTGAATTGCGCGTAATAGTAGGTGCCGACAAGATGGACGATGCCGAGACAGAGGCACTCAGCGGAGAGATAGCTGCAAAGATTCAGAACGAGATGACTTATCCTGGTCAGGTGAAGATTACAGTTATCCGCGAGACACGAAGTGTGGCTTACGCAAAATAATAAAGTAAGATTATGTAATAAAAGGAGTAGGAGATGTAAGAGGAGCGAGACTTCTCCTACATCTCCTAACTTTCTAACCCTTTCAGTTTTTCTTACCTTTCCTACTCTTTCTAAACCTCTTAATTTTCCTACCCTTCTTACAATTTCATTCTTTAAAATTATGAGTTACAAAACATTGATATTCGACCTTGACGGCACTTTGCTCGACACTATTGCCGACCTTGCCGCCAGCACAAACTTCGCTTTATGCAAACATGGTTATCCAGAACATTCGGTTGATGATGTGCGCCGCTTTGTGGGCAACGGAGTGCGCAAGCTTGTGGAGCGTGCCTTGCCGCAGGGGTACACTGACGAGGAGTTTCAGTCAACCTTTGCCGACTTCAAGGAGCATTATGCTGAGCATAATGTTGTGAAGACCGTTCCTTATGCTGGTATAATGGATGCGCTGAATGAGCTGAAGGCGCGTGGCTATAAGATGGCTATCGTAAGCAATAAGTTCGACGGGGCTGTGAAGAGTCTTGCCGCTCACTTCTTTACCGGAGTGATTGAGGTTGCCATCGGTGAAACTTCATTTATCCACCGCAAGCCGGCTCCCGATATGGTATTTCAAGCATTGAAGGAATTGGGTAGCAATGTCGAGGAGTCACTTTATATAGGTGATTCCGAAGTGGATATCGCCACAGCAAAGGCTGCAGGTATGGATTGCCTCTCGGTGGCATGGGGCTTTCGCAGTGAGCAGACCTTGGTTGAGGCTGGAGCAAGCCGCATAATCCATAAGCCGTCAGAGTTGTTGGAGGTTTTGCCTCCAACTTCCCCTAACTCCCTTTAACTCCCCTAACTCCCTTTAACTCCCCTAACTCCTTCTATTATATTATGAAACGTATAGGAATTATCAGTGATACCCATTCGTATTGGGATGACAAGTATCTTCACTACTTTGAGCCGTGCGACGAGATTTGGCATGCAGGCGACATAGGCTCCGTGGAGGTTGCAAAGCGTCTGGCAGAGTTCCGCATCTTCCGTGCTGTTTATGGCAACTGCGACGGCGGCGACCTGCGTCTTATGTTCACCGAGCGTCTGCGCTGGAAGTGTGAGGATGTTGATGTGCTTATGAAACACATCGGCGGCTATCCAGGTAACTATGACCCGAGTGTGCGCGGTCAGATTTATGCCTCGCCGCCAAAACTCTTTATCAGTGGTCATAGCCATATTCTCAAGGTAAAGTATGACAAGACGCTTAATCTTCTGCACATCAATCCTGGTGCCGCAGGACTGCAGGGATGGCATAAAGACCGCACCATCGTAAGACTGACCATCGACGGCTGCGACTTCAAGGACTGTGAGGTTGTGACGCTTGCGGGCAACAATAGGTGAGATATTGCTGTCTCTGTTCCTTATTATGGTCAACACCTACCTGACGACAGTGTGGAGCGTTGTGCCCTTGCTGTCTATCATATAAAGGCTAAGGTGCTCCTTCGTCGCGGCAAGCACCGAGAATCCCGTGGCTGGAGAGCAGAACACAGTGCCGTCAGTAGCCTTCACCTTACGCGACAGCGCGCCTGCTGAGTTCACCACGTAGTCAATGCCGTCGGACTTGCGTATATGCTGGAAGTTGTGGATGTGTCCGCATACATACATCGACACATTATTATATTTATGGAATACGGGCAACAGCCGGCGCCGCATGTCCTCCTGTTCGGCAATGTCCTTCTTGGTCTCAGCATAAAGGGGATGGTGTCCCACGACGATAACCCAATCTTCCTTTGCCGACTTCAGTGTGGCGTCAAGCCATTGCAGCTGTCTCTCCACGTCCAGCCTTGCGGCATCAGGATAACGGTTGTCCGTACGGTAGCTGTCAATGAGCGGCGTGGTGTCTATGAAAACGACACGCAGCTTCACTCCAGCCTTGTCGTCGCTAAAGACCTTCGTATAATAGCGGTCTTCCATCTGCCAGCGGCGGCTGACATTCGAGTAGTCGAGCACGGCCTGAGTATTGCCCCTGTATTCATGGTTACCGAGCACCGGCAGCCAGCTTATCATCAGCTCGGGATGAGAGTATATCAGCTCGTAGTTTGTCATCCACAGCGGGTCATTAACGGATGCCACTCCGTCAAAGTGATGAACATCTCCTGTGGCAATAATCGCCTCAGGACCTATCTCCTCAGCCATGTCTCCCATTAACTGCGCTATCGGCTTCTGGTCGTAATAGCCGTTACGTCCCAAGTCATTGGCAATAAAGAGATTGACATCGCCCTTTAGCTTGCGCCACTCATCCTGAGTCTGGGCGTTTGCCGCAACACATGCGAGCAAAGAAATGACTATGGCAGCGAGCACTGCCCATAAATTGCGCTCTGCGCGCCTTAACTGCATCTGTATATCTGTTATATCTGTTGTGTTCATTGTTTTATGCATTTATATTTAATGTTCTACAAATTAATCTTGAATCCTGCGTTCACCTTCACACCATAGTACTCTGTCTGCATCGTGCGGTCCTTTGTTCCCTGATAATAGCGGAGAGGCTGATTTAGAAGGTTGTTTGCCTCGGCGAATACCGTAAACTTAGTCTGCTTGCCCCATGTATAAGAGGCGTTGAGGTCGAGATAGCTGACCTTGTCGTAGTAGCGGTCGAGCTCGCGGCTGCCTGTATTCATCTGGTCGATGAACGACGAGGCGAAGTTGTATGAAAGGCGGATGTTGACGCCTCCCTTCTCAAAGTAGAGTGAGGCGTTGGCGGTATGCTCTGGCGAACCTGCCATTCTGATATCATCACCGTTGTCAATGCCCAAGCGTGGGTTGTAGTTGCGTGTTGTAGTGTGGGTGTAAGTATAGTTGCCGTAGAATCCGAGACAGCGCAGCGACGGGGCGATGAAACCGAAGTCGCGCTGATAAGCCGCCTCCACGCCATAGACGCGGGCATCGTATGCGTTCATGTTCTGGGTTACCTCAAACATCTCTTCATTGCCTGTCAAGCCGAGCTCCTCGCCTGTGTAATAGCCGAGAGTCTCAATGTTGACATTCTTCATGTCCTTGTAGAAGAGACCGAGACTGACCATGCCGATGCTCTTGAAATAATGGTCGATGGAGAGGTCGAAATTCCATGCCGTCGTGGGCTTTATGTTCGGGTCTCCGATGGTTGCCTCCTGGTCAGCGATGTTGAATCTCTTGTTTGCCACGAGAGCCGAGTATTTCGGGCGTGACATTGTCTTTGTCAATGATGCCCTGACGCTTCCGTCATCGCCAGTCTTATATCTCAACAGCAGACTCGGCAGCAGATTGGTGTAGTTGCTCTTGTATTCGCCCGTAGGCTTGAGACTCTCGTTGTCATTCTCGTCCATTATATAGTTTACACCGCTTGTATTCAGACGTGTGTTTTCTATACGCAAGCCGATTGTCGCGTCAAGTCTCTTGCCGAGCTTCTGGTCGAGTCGCAGATAACCGGCATGTATCTGCTCCGTTGCCTCATAGTTGCCAGCCTCCTCTTCCAATACCTCAGCTCCATCAGCCTTGTTGAAGTCAATGCCTCCCATATAGTCCTTGCTTACAAACTGTGTGCCGATTGGGTATTGGCTGCCTGACATAAAGCCGTCCCTTATCTTATATGTTATGTTTGTCTTCCAGTCGGGTATGTATTTGTCTTCGGCGTCGGTATAGTCGTAGTATTCGGTGTTGCGCTCCTTGTCCTTGCGTGTGTATTTGTAGCCGAATTTCAAAGAGTTGCCATACAGTCCCTTAGAGAGCGGAAGCGTGAAGTTTATTCTCTCCTTAATCTCATTCTCCTTTATCGACTGGTCGGAGTTGCAAAGTTCGTCGAGTTTCCATTTCGCCTCATCGAAAGCAGGAATTGACAATGTTGAATATGGCTGTCTCATACCTATATCTACAAACGACTCGCCGAAGTTCATATCGCTGTTGCCCTTCAGTTTCAATCCGATATACCGCTCGTTGGGACGGTCCTCAGTGGCACGCGAATAGCTTGAAGTCCAGTCTAACTTCAGATTTCCGAAGTTATGCTCTCCGTCAAGAGTGAAGTCCATGGTCTGCTGACGCTCAAGTCTTGCGCCCTTGGTGTCGTCGGCTCCAGCCTTCGTCTGCAACACTATGCTCTGGTCCTTAGCGTCAGAATTGAGCTTCTTGTAACTGATGCGGTAACGGTTCTCCCAGTCATTGCGGCGGTTATAGATGCCCTTGAATGAAATCTTGTGCAGCGGATTGAACTGGTAGTCAAGGGCAAGTGAGTAGCTCTGACGCTCACGTGTGACATAGTATTGCCTTACCTGCGCCTCTTTCAGCTGTATCTCGCCTTTCTTCTCCACATATTCAAACTCTGTATTGTCTGAGCCTCCGGGAGCGTACTGATAGGATGCGCTTGCCATTACTCCCAACTTGTTGCCGAAGAAGCGGTCTCCCCATGTTCCGCCAATATTCCACTGGGGCTTGCCCGAAATCCATGTATAGCCTGTTGAGCCTGTGAAGTTAAGCACACGGCGGTATGGAGTGTTTTTCGTGACGAGATTGATTGAGCCGCCTATGGCGTCGCCGTCCATGTCGGATGTGACGACTTTCGACACCTCAATCGTCTGCACCATGTCGGCAGGAATAAGGTCCAGCTGAACGTTACGGGTGTCACCCTCGGCGGAGGGCAGACGGTTGCCGTTTACCGTCACCGATGTCAGGTCGGCGCTTGTGCCTCTCACCTGTCCGAAGCGTGCCTCTCCCTGGTCATATTGCACATTGATACCGTTAATACGCTTTAGCGCGTCACCGATGTTCGAGTCGGGAAATTTCCCTATTTGGTCTGCACTTACCACATTGGTGACACCCATGGCGCTTTTTTGCATCTGCAAAGCCTTCCTCTGACCGGCAAAAGCGCCTTTTACACTTACCTCCTGCAACTCAAGTCCCTCCGACATAACAATGTCGGTGACGATTACCTTATTGGAATTTGTCACGTTCACCTTTTTATATATAGGAGTATATCCCACGTATGACACTTTCAGCGTGTAAGTGCCGGGCTTGATGTTCGGCAACTTATAGAATCCGTTGATGTCCGCCGTCACACCAGTGTGCAGGCTTTCAATCTGAATGGTCGCTCCCGGGAGCGTGTGTCTTTCGGTGTCAGTCACCTGACCGCTGATAATGCCGAAACTTGTCTCTTCCACCACTTCAGCAGCCAATGACGCCACTGTCGCGGAAACGGCTACCAATGCCGTAGCCATAAGTTTTTTTACTGTTTTCATTTCTTGTTTTAAAAAATAAACTTCTGTTCATTACGTTTTTCGGGTGCAAAGGTACGGCGGCAAAATTACAAAGGCATGACGGAAATAATAAAAACATGATACATATATATTTAGATATTGTTTCATGTTGTAACTTATTTTTATTACAGATTTTTGTTCATTTATGCGTTGGTCTGCGATTCTTTTTGTAATTCAGCTGACAAACTTAGAGTTGAATATTCTGAACTTGGCTATTGCATTCTTAATAACGAAATACGGAAGATTAATCAGTTTTATCCGATGATAGAGGTGCGGAAGGTGTGTATGATGCCCGACCACATCCACATGATAGTGAGAGTGGATGAGGACATGCCGAAAGATAAGCATCTTGGAAAAGTGATGGCTGGTTTCAAATCCGGGTGCAACAATGCCTATTGGAGATTGTTCAACATTAATGAAACTCCGAGAAAAGGGCTTTTTGAGACGGGCTACAACGACAAGATACTGATGCATGAAGGGCAGCTTGACAACTGGAAAGCCTATCTTGACGACAATCCTCGTCGGTTGTTTATAAAAAGGAAGAATCCCGAGCTCTTCACCGTACTGCAAGGTATGGAAGTGGCAGGGAGAACTTGTCAGATAGTGGGCAACCGTTTTCTTCTCGACATCCCTGATAAGATGGCGGTTGTTGTTCACCGTCGCTATACGGACGCAGAGAATGCCAGTTTGCGTGAGGAGTGGCTGGCATGTGGCGAACGGGGTGGGGTGCTTGTGAGCGCTGCTATCTCAAAGAAGGAGAAAGAGGTGCTGCGCGAGGCAATGAACCGCGGCTATCGCATCATCCTCTTGCGTGAGAACGGCTTTCCGAAGATGTACAAACCTTCAGGGGAGAGCTTTGATGCTTGCTCAGAAGGGCTGCTTCTGCAAATATGCCCATGGGAATTTCACATGGAGAAGAAAGCCATAACCAGGGCACAATGCCTGGAGCTTAATGAGATGGCGGAGAGGATTGCTGGACGAGGATAGAGTGAGAACGGCATATAAAGAGGCAAGGAGGCGCAAGGTGCAAGCGGCAAGGCGGTGCAAAAGGCAAATTGGCGCAAGAAGCACAAGCGACAAAATCGCTTGGAACAGTAATGGGAGAAGGCGGTAGCGTTACTGTTTTCGGCAGTTTTGCTGTCGATACTTCGATATATTTCACAAAGGAGCTCTATACGGGCAGGCTTTGCAACACAGCATAGCCAACAATGCAGCAGGTACTGAAAATCTGCTGCATTGCTGGTTATGAATGGCTTTGTATAAAGCTCTGTTATATTTTATCCGAATATCTTCTTACTTCTTCGGTAAACTGGTCGATGCGCTGCATTTCTTTCGGGATGTTTATACGCTGCGGACAATGCTCGTTGCACTGACCGCAACCGATGCAGTGGTCAGCCTGACGCAACTTCGGCACGCTGCGGTCGTAGCCCACAAGATAGGCGCGGCGGTGCTTCTCGTATTCCGGGTCCTTTGTGCCTCGGTTAGGCATCACGCCGTCGTTGATGCACTTGTTGAAGTGGCTGAAGATGGCAGGGATGTTCAGCCCGTAGGGACACGGCATGCAGTAGTTGCACTCGTTGCAGGGGATGGTCTTGAGGTTGTAAATCTCGTCGGCTATGCTCATCAGCATCTTGTCCTCATCCTTTGTTATCGGCTCAAGCGGCGAGTAGGTTGCCACATTCTCCTGCAGATGTTCCATATATGTCATTCCGCTGAGCACGGTGAGCACTCCCTCCGGTGTGCCTGCATAACGGAAAGCCCAGCTTGCCACGCTGTCCTCAGGCCGCTGCTGTTTCAGTTTCTTGGCTATGTATGTGGGCAGGTTGGCGAGACGTCCGCCAAGCAGCGGTTCCATTATCACGGCGGGAATCTTGCGCTTGCGCAGTTCTTCGTAGAGATAGTTGGCATCGGTGTTGCGCGGATTTATCTCGTCGGCATAGCTCCAGTCCAGATAGTTAAGCTCAATCTGCACGAAGTCCCACTTATATTTCCCTTCATCGTGCCATTTCAGCAGCATGTCGTAGATTTTCACGTCGCCGTGGTATGAGAAACCGAGGTTGCGTATGCGTCCCTTCTTCTTTTGCTCCACCAGCCAGTCGAGAATGCCGTTGTCAATGTAGCGTGAGTTGAAGGTGGCAAGCGCATCGTCGCCCATGCCGATGCCGTGGAGCAGCAGATAGTCCACGTAGTCGGTTTGGAGATACTTCAGTGAGTTCTCAAACATCTTTATCGACTCTGCCCTCGACCATGTGTCGGGTGCGAAGTTCGACAATTTTGTGGCTATGTAGTATGTGTCGCGCTTGTGGCGCTTCAGCGCGATGCCTGTTGCCGACTCTGAGCGTCCCTGACAGTAGGCTGGTGACGTGTCGAAGTAGTTTACACCGTGCTCCAGGGCGTAGTCCACCTGACGGTTAACCATCTCCTGGTCAATGTCGGCATCGCTGTTCTCCCTGCCGCTTGCGCCGCCGATTACCGGCAGGCGCATCATGCCGTAACCCAGTATCGACACCTTGTCGCCTGTGATGTTGTTGGTTCTCACGGTCATCTTGCCGCGTGGCTTCAGGCTTTTGTCCGAAGTCCTGGCGGCAGACGTGTTGCTGTCTTTCTCCTTGCAGGCAGCCAGCAGTGCCGATGACGCCACGGCTCCTCCTGAGAATATCTTTAGAAAATCGCGTCGGTTTATTGTTTTCATCTTAATCTCCTTTTATATATATAATAAAGGTGTATCCCTGAAAATGATTTTCTGAAATCACCGGTTTTAAATCTCCCTGTGTACCTCGTGCCCCTCGACATAGATAGCCGACAACGGACGTGACGGACACAGATTCTCGCATGCGCCGCAACCGATGCACACAGCTGTGTTAACCACAGGTATCTTTAAAGTATTTCTGTCCTTCGGGTCGGCGTTCTTGTCTAATGGCACCATGGCGATGGCACCCGTTGGACAGTGGCGGGCACAGTTGCCGCACTGCTTGCCGTCGGTCACAGGAATGCAGTTTTTCCTTATCCACACAGCGTGACCTATCTGGATGGACGATTTCTTGTCCTTGCCAATCTTGGTTATCGCGCCTGTGGGGCAGAGGTCGCTGCATCGTGTACACTCGGGACGGCAGTAGCCGCGCTCGTAACTCATTGTGGGCTGCATCAGTGTGCTTAAGTTTGTAGACGGGCGAAGCACACCGTTGGGACAAGCCGATACGCAGAGCTGGCACGAAGTACAGTGTTGCGCCATGTTCTGTGCCGACAGTGAGCCTGGCGGCGTTATGGGCGTTCCGCGGTGTGGTATCTCCTTTTCCTCTATCTCAGCCAGTCCGCCGTCGAGTTTTGCCTGTGCCGATGCCGTGGCTGCGGCAGTGGTTGCCATTGCAGTGGCAAGCAGGAACGAGCGGCGCGATGTGTCGGGATTCTCATCCTTTTTTACTGTCGGTACGGCTTTTGCGTTGCGGCTTAGCGACAGTGCTCCGTGGTGACACTTCTCTATGCAGTCGCCGCACACTACGCAGCGGCTGTAGTCTATCTCATGATTCTTGGAATCGATGCACGAAGCCTTGCAGTTGCGGGCGCACAGTCCGCAGCTGTTGCACTTGTCGGTGTCAATCCTTATCTTGAACAGCGAGCGGCGTGCGAAGATGCTCAGTATCGTGCCCACGGGGCAGATGGTGTTGCAGTAGGTTCTGCCGCCGCGCCATGCCAGAATGGCTATGATTATGAATGTGATGGCGGCTATGGCAAGAGTTATGCCGCTGCGCAGCCACACATCGGTGGAGTAGAAAGCGTAGCTGTCGGCATGCTCTGCTGCAAGGGCGAGCAGGTTGTTGCTCCATTGGTAAATAGGCAGAAGCAGCGCACCGACCATACGTCCGTAGCTGCTGTATGGGGCGAGCAGCGACACGATGATGTTCACTCCAGCCACGGCGGCTACGAGGAACACGAAAAGCACGCCGTAGCGCAGTATCCGCTTTTCGGGCGAGTGGCTGAAGCGGTTTTTCTTTTTTCTTCTCTTTGCGATGATGTCCTGCATGATGCCCAGCGGACATATCACCGAACAATAGATGCGTCCCAGCAGCATGGTGAGCACGATGATGCCGACCACCACGCCGATGTTGAGCGCATAGAACGCGGGCCAGAACTGTAGCTTAGCCATCCAGCCCAACCACGAGTGCAGTGTTCCCGTGAAGTCGAGAAACAGCAGTGTAATGCCCAGGAACATTACCGTGGCAAGTGTGATTCTGATTTTTCTTAACATTGCGTTATTTTGTACTTATTATTTGTTATTTACCGTTTGTCATTCTCACAATTAGGATGCTTATCTCGTAGAGCGCCCAGATGGGCAGCGCCACCATCAGCAGAGTGAACACGTCGGCTGTTGGGGTGATTGCCGCCGCCATTATGAGTATTGCCACTATGGCATGGCGGCGGAAGCGCGTCATCCACTGGCGGCGCAACAGCCCCATGGCTGCGAGAATCCAGCACACCACGGGCAGCTCGAATACTATGCCGAACATGAGTGTCATCATCACCATCGTGTCGATGTAAGAACTGACTGTCAGCATGTTGTCTATGTCAGAGCTTACCTGATAGGTGCCTAAGAACCTCACCGTGAGGGGGAATATCAGCAGATAGTTCACTGCCATTCCAACGATGAACATCGCATAGCCTGCCGTGACAACCTTAACTCCCGCCCTGCGCTCGTTGGTGTAGAGTGCAGGCGATATGAATCCAAACAGCACATAGAGGATATAAGGCGACACGCACACCACTCCCGCCATCATCGCCACCTTGAGGTGAATCATGAACTGCTCGGTGAGTCCCGTGTTGATGAGGTGCAGGGCGAAAGGCTCGGCTCCCATGAGCCTGTAGGTGACAAAGTCGCTGCGCGACGGCGCAAGCACAATGTCAAACAGCCAGTCCTTGAAGAAGAACGCCGCCACGCCGCTCACTGCCGTTGCCGCGATAATCTTTATCAGGCAGGCGCGCAGCACGTCGAGGTGCTCCCAAAACGTAAGTGCCGCCCCGCCGGCATTTCCCTTGCTGCTCACGCTGTCACTTTTCACTGCCGGCAGTTGTGTCTTTTTTGTCCTCGTCCTTGCTCTTGGGCTCTTCCGTGCCGTTCATTCCGTCCTTGAAGCTGCGCACTCCCTTGCCCAGTCCGCGCATCATCTCGGGTATTTTCTTGCCTCCGAAGAGAAGCAGTATCACCAGTGCGATAAGTATAATCTCGGGTGTTCCAAACATGATTTGTTGTTTTTAAAAGTTTATTATTTTTTTTCTGCGGCTTGTGATTTAGCCGTATTTGTTTTTGTCTGCAAAATTACGAAAAAAAAACTATAATACAAAATGTATCAGTAAAATGGGTAATTTTTACAGCGATATTTATCGTTTTTGTGAAGTAAATCGGGGTAGAAATACCGCCGTGTCGGGAGTTTCTGAAAAATCTGGCGCCTGATTCTGTTTAGTTCAGCGCCTGATTCTGTTTAGTTCAGCGCCTGATTCAATTAAATTTAGCGCCTGGCGTAATAAAATTCAGCGCCTGACGCAACAGAATCAGGCGCCAGATTTTTCAGAAACTCCCAGCCTCAGGATATTTCTGCCTGCCATGCTGCCGTAAAATCACCGCAGGTGCTTCATAATCCACTCATAATGACCGCGTTCGGTGGCTTCCGATGTCCAATGCTCGTTGATTGGGGTGATGAGCGGCTCTTTCTCGCAGCGCATAACGTTCCACACGGCGTAGCTCGTGGTTGGCGAGCAGGTGGAGTCGTTGTATCCCCACGTCATGTACACCTTGCACGCCGTGAGGTGGCGGGCAAAGTTCACTACGTCGTAGTATGCCATTGTCTGCAGGCGCTCTGGCGTGTAGAGTCCCGTCGACGGACGGTAGTTGGGGTAGCCGCCGGTGACGCCCTTGGCGCTGTAGGCTCCCATGTCGCTCAGCGCGGGATGGTTCACCACGCAGAGGTTCACCCTCTGGTCGAGCGCCGCGGCGATGATGGAGAGCGCGCCGCCCTGGCTGCCTCCCTGCACCGCGAGGTTCTTGCCGTCCCACTCGCCGAGAGAGGTCATCACGTCGAGACAGCGCACCAGCGCCAGATATACGTGCTTCATGTAGCTGCGGTCGCGGTTGTCCATGCCGTTGGCTATGTAGCCGCCGTTGCGGTCGTTGAAGGCGGCGCTGATTTCCCTGAATGTAGCATCGGGCAAACGGGGATCTATGCCGTGAATCTCCATTTCCATCCTTATGCAGCCGCCTTCGCCGTAGTAGCGGTGGCGCAGCGGCTCCTTGATGGTCTTGATGCCGGCGCCGGGAGGGCAGAGCACGGCGGGGCAGCTGCCCTTGGCGGCATTGCGGGGGATGAACAGGTAGGCGTAGACCGAGTGCTGCCCGTCGACGTCGACCTTCACCAGCTGGCAGGTCATCTTGTCGGTGCTGTACTCGGGAGCCTCCTCGGCGGTGTACTTCACGGGGCGCTTCCTCACCTCGCTCACATTCTTCTGCCAGAACTCCATGAAGTCCTTGGGCTCCTTTGTCCACGGCTGAATCTTGTCTACCGAGAAGCCCACCTTTATGTGGTGCGTATACGCCTTTCCGTCAACTTTTGCCGTCAGTCTCAGGTCGGTGAATCCCGGCTTCGCGCGCGTACCTATATTTATTGTGGCTCTGCCGCCCTTCAACTGTGTCTGTCCGCGCTCCGTGGCTTCGAGCATGTCGGGAGCAATCTCATATTTCAGCTCTCCGTCGCGGGGGATGCCGTATTTGTAGAACTGAATGTCAATCTTCGCGTTCTCGCCTGTGTTGTATAGCCAGTCGGCGTGGTCGGGCACGGTCACAAACAGGTAGTCTGCGCGGTAGGGATAGTTTTCGGCGCTCATTCCGAGCACCATCAGCAGGGTTGCTGCAAGAGCAATGATTTTTTTGTAAGTCATAATTTTGTAAGTTATAATCTTTTTTAAAGGAGTTAGAAGGAGATAGAAGAAGTTAAAGGGAGATAGAGGACGTATGTTTCTGCCGTGATGTCTTGGCTGTGACTATTGTCCTTTAATTTCTTCTATCTCCTTCTAACTCCCTTTAACTTCATTTCTGTTTCTTTATCTCATAAACAGCCAGTCAACTTCGCTGTTGGCTCCGTTGAGTCCGGCGTCGCGCGTCTTCAGCGGCGTGCTTGTGAATCCCGCCACCATTATTATGCCCTTGGGCAGACGTATCAGGTTGCGCCCGGCTTTCAGGTGATAGGCGTGGATGTTGAGCATAGGCATCTTGCTCATGCTTATGGCGTTGCTGATGAGCGGCTCCGCCTGCCCGTATTCGTTGCCCGTGGCGTCAATCTCGAGTTTCGGTGGCGAGGCGAATTTGTTCTGGTCGTCGATGAAGAAGCCCACGAGCATCTTCACGTCCTCGTCGCACTCAAACTCCACCGTGCCGCCCACGATTCTTGTGGTGTCGCGGTTCATTATCAGCGCGTCGAGCCCTTCCAGCTCGGCGGCGACGCTGTCCACAGCCTCGTCTCTGCCTTCAAACAGCAGCGCACCCTTCTCCAAACGGACGGTCTTTAGTCCGTTGAGAATCCTAACCTTGGCGGGCTTAGCCTTGGGGTTGGTCACTCCGCTGCCCTGCTTTGCGCCGGGATTTGTCATGCGCTCCACGTTCTCCTCAAGGGCAGCCAGCTCGTCGTCGTAGACGGTTTTCAGCTCAGCCCACGTCTTCATCTTGCCGCCGTCGCCTCCCACTGGAATGCGGCGCTGCGATGTCTGCATGCTGTTGGCGTAGAGGTATGTGCCGCGGGTGAGACTGACGAGCCGGTCGTAGTATTCGCCGCTCTTGCGGAGCAGCGGGATGGTCTTCTTCAGGTAGTCCACGTCGCCGCTCCACTTGTAGTTCAGCGTCTGCTCGGCTGCCAATACCTTATACTTGAAGGAATAGGCAAACTCGCGGTAGCAGCGCATGTCGTTCAGCAGACGGGCAAACTCGTCGCCGTTCTTCGTAACCTTTGCCGCGGCACGCTCGATTGCAGCCACAGCCTTGTCGCCGTGCGCCGTGCATTCATTGACGATGTTCAGCGGCAGCTCGCCCTTGTGGGGCTCCTTTTTCCATTCCTTCTCCACATACTCAATGAGCTTCTCGCCCTCGGGGCCGCAGCTCTCGTAGAATCCGGGATAGATGGTGTATTTGTAAGGATTCACCAGCTGACTTATCTTCATGCCGAGGAGCAGACACTGGCGGTTGCCCTCGGTGATGCCAAAGCGGCGCAGCAGCTTGGGGGCTATCTCGCCGCTCTCGTCATAGGCTTCGAGGATGTCAAGCGCAGCCTGAGCGTCGCAGCCGAACTTCGTGGCTATCTCCTTGGTCCAATACGCCTTGTCATCGCCGCGGTCGGCTTTCCACGAGTAGCGTCCCCACGCGTCGTACCACATACGGTCGCGGTCCACCTGCATCAGCCGTCCTCCGCCCTGCAGACTGTCGGCGGTGTATGGCCAGTCCCAGTAGTTTGCCTGCGGATAGAGGTGCAGGCCGTTGGCACCGTGAACTCTGTGCATCGCCTGCACGGTTTTGCTGATGAATGCCGGCGAGCTCCATCGCCAAGGCTCAAGGTTGGCGAGGATATGTACGTTGCTGATGTGTATGGGCGCCACGCTGCTCAGCTGGCGGTGGGTCTCGCCCCACGGACCGCCGGGAGTGTAGGTCGTCAGGCTCTCACCCGTGTACTTCGACATGGTGTAGATGTTGGGATAGAGCGGCAGAGATGCCGCGAGCACCTTGGGGCAGTCGGTGTCGTGCGAGCGCAGGATTATCGGCGGCACGTCGGTGCGCCCCGATGCCTTCAGCCCGTCCTTTATGCCCGGGATGATGGTCTCCGTCATCCACTTTATGTCATTTTCAATGCCGCTCATCGCCTCGCCGAGGCACACGAGGAAGCCCACGTTGGGATATTTCTCTATGAATGCCGCGATGCTCTTGCGCGTATAGTCGCTCACCAATGGGGTTATCGGACGGTTGCGGTCCTGAGTGGTCATTCCGTAGTGGTCGGCAAAGGGTTTCGACAGTATTATGTTGTAGAACATCTGTATCACCTTTATTCCGCGCCTGCCAGCCTCGGTTGTGAGGAAGGTAAACATCTCCTGATTCTTCGCCATCGTGGCATCGTCAACCTCGGGCGCGAAGGGATAATCCTTCAGCTTCACGAGCGATGCAAAAGGGTGGCCGTTCCAGAGATACAGCGCGTTCATGTTGCACGCAACCAGCATGTCAAGATAGGTTATCCACTGCTGCTTGTCGTAGAACCACGGGAAGTTCTCGGGCGTGTAGGGATATTCGTACACCTTGTGCCCCGGCAGATACACAATCTTCTGCAAGCCCACGCAGGCTCCGCGCAGCTTCATCTCCGGCGCGTCGGTTATGCTTGCCGCAATGTCGATGTTGCCGTTGGTGCGGTAGTGCTCTGCCAGGCGGTTGGCGGCATAGATTGCGCCGTTGCCGTCGTTGGCGGCGATGGTTATCTTCTTGCCTTTGCGGCTGATGGTGTAGCCCTCTGCTGTGCCGTTGCCGCCGGCAATGCCGAGGGTTATTGTGTATTTGCCGTCCACGCCTGCCAGCTGTCTTTGCAGCTGTTCCGCGGCGTAGGCGGTCTGCGGAGTCTGCGCGTTCTTGGCAGTCTTCACGGTCACTCCGGCAAAGGCGGGTGCGGCGATTGCGGCAAGGAACATCGCCAAAACTATATTTTTACTCTTCATGCTCTTACTCTTAGTTCTTTTTTTGCTTCTATTGTATAGATATTGTTGCCCACTTCCAGCGTGCCTTTTCCGCCGTCGCTCATTACAATCACCTCCTCGCGGGTCATCCTGACGTGAATCTTGCCGAACGGCGTTGGCACCTCGCCCTCCATCCATTCAAGTCCGCCGAGACAGGGGCGAACGGTGTACTCCTCATATCCGGGCTTGGTTGGCTCCACGCCGAGGTAGTATTTGCCGATGAGATAAACGGGGCTTGCTCCCCACGCGTGGCAAAGGCTCTTGCCGTATGGGCGGCCGTACATGGTGAGGTGCTGTGCGCCGCTGTCCTCAGGATTGTATTTCTCCCAGAAGCTGGTTGCGCCCTCGCGGAGCATTCCTCCCCAGTACTGGCGCATCTCTTCTGCCACCTCGGTCTGCTTGCCCATTTGGCAAAGTGCCTCAAGCTCGTAGAAACGCATGTAGGGCGTGGTGATTCTCTCCACCTCGGGATTGAGCATCACGGTCTGCATCACGGTCTGCCTGTCTTCATCGCTCAGGTAGCCGTAGATCATGGCGAACATGTTGGGGAACTTTGTTATCTGTCGGTTCATCTCGCCGTCCTCGATGGCGTGCGTGAACGCCTTGCGGCTGTCGTCCCAGAATGTGGGCTTCAGCTTGTTGCGCAGAGCCTTTGCCAGCTCATGGTAACGCTCTGCCTCTGCGGCATATTCCTCGGCAGTGATGCTACCCTGCGGCGGGTTTTCCTGCATGTTGTCGCGTAGCAGCGCCGAGCACAACTGCATGGTCTCCAACGACTTGCACAGCAGAATCTGCTCGAAGCACAGAGTGCCGCGCTTGTGCATGGGGAAGTCCACCCAGTCCACGAAAATCCAGTCGTCGGGTTTGCCTTCTGCCATTCCGTCGGCGTTGGTGCGGCTCAGCACATACTGCATCATGGTCTGCATCCTCGGGTATATCTCGCGCACAAAGGCGATGTCGCCGGTGTACATGTAGTAGTCGTAAACCGACTTGAACCAGTAGAACGTGTAGTCCATGATGGTGTTGATGTGCGCCGTCACGGGGTCCTTGCCCCTTAGCTGGCGGATGGTGCGCTTCACGCATTCGGTGTCGAACCTCAGATAGTAGTTCATCAGATACGACTGAATGGCGTCGCCCGACCATGTCCAGCGGTCGCGCTTTATGCCGTCAACGAAGAACTCGCGGGTGGTGAGGTCCATGGTATAGGCTCCCACCTCCCATATCCTGTTCAGCAGTTCGTCGCTGCATCGGAAACTGCCGCTGCGCCGGGTGTCGAACGGGGCGTACTCGTAGTCCATGGTCAGGTCGCAGTAGCTCAGGTCGCCGTCGATTTCCACATAAACGTAGCGGAAGGCTTTCGACACCTGTGTCATTATCTCCTGTGACGCTTTGGTGCTGACCTCAATGCGGTCGAGCGTCTCGCAATGCTCCTTGTCGAGAGCTTCCTCGCAGCTCTCACCATAATATATATTAAGGTGTCCATAGCCTGTTGCATGTTTGAAACGCAGATAACCGAAGGTCTCCCGCCCGAAGTCGTAGATCATGCCCATGCCCGTGGTGTCTGTCGTCACAGGACGCTGCTCCTTGCGCTCCAGCCGGTACTTCGAAGGCGGAGTGTCGGGGCTGTCGAAACACCATGTGGCGGCAGGCACGTAGATGCCCGAGCCGTGAGCCACTCCGTTCTCGTCAATCCATATTTTGTCCTCGTAGGTGGCAAGCCACGTGGCGTTGCTCCTGATTGTCTCTCCCGATACGTAGAGCGCAGGCGGCGTTGCCTGATTGTGAACCTTGAAGTTGAGCCGGTGTTCCCCGGCAGGAACGGTGAAGCTCTCCGGCATGCCGAATTGCAGCTTGCCGTCGAGCATCATATTGAAGTCACCCTCACATTTTATCTCTATTGTCTCCGCCTTGTCGAGCCTCACCGTGGTCGAGAACTCCACCGTCACCCAGTGGCTGTCCTGTTTCCAGAACGGCGGAAACATTGCCCCACGCTCAGTGCGGCGGTTGTTGAAGCGGTTGCCCAGCCACACCTCGAAGTCGCCGGGATACCATATCCATTGTGCCTTAGATGTTGTCTCCATATCGCTTGCGTGTTTCAATAGTTTTTCCCTGGGGCTTCGGTGCCCATACAAAGCCGATTTTATTGCTCATGATTTGTCTTTAGTAGTTATGTTTATTTGGTTTTATACATTGATTTATATATTCTATTGACGGCTTTCCTGCCACTATGTACCCAGTTTCAAGGGCATAATGCCAGAATAAATTATACACCGTTAACATGACAAAGCAAAAAAACATTAAATTTTCGGCTCAATGGAATGATTCTTCATTCTTCATGCTTCATTCTTCTTTTTTTTCCGTACCTTTGCCGTCAAAACAATACCTAAATGCAAAATAAAGGCATAAACAAAATATCGACCCTCCCGTTCTACCCCCCCGAATAGCCTCGGGAGGGTATTTTCGTAGTTGTCGGCGATGTGTGCCGGAGTGCGGTTGTTACCGTGCCCGGCACGCATCGCCGCTTTTTTGTGGCATGGGGTATATGACAAATGGGGCAAATAGCCCAATGAAGTAATGAAACAAAATCAACAATAAAAGATTAACAATTTAAAACAAAGAGCATTATGACAGAGAACAAGACAAGGAAACCATACGTCAGACCGAGTATGGAAGTGATTAAGGTAGAGACCACGAGCATCCTCGCAGGAAGCCCTGGTGACGGTTCGTCGTTCAGCAACAGCATCAGTGGGTATGACAATGCTACTGATGATAACGACGGATGGTTTGAAGGAGAAGCAATAGAGTAATGAAACAAAACAACAGAACGATTATGAAGAAGATATTCGGCTATATCACGTTGGCGATGGCGCTGACGGCTTGCGGCAGCGACGAGGCACTGCAGGAGTATGAGCAGAAACAGGACAAATATCCGCTGCAGTTCACAGCCACGGTGGAGGATATACAGACCCGGGTGACAGCTGACAACAACTGGAGCGACGGCGATGAGATAGGAATACAGATAGGCACCAGCGAGGACCAACAAGGCAAGTACACATACGCAGCCAATGACGGGAGCGGAACCTGGAGCTCTGAAAATCCTGTGTCATGGAAGAAAGATCAAACAGCCGATGTCACGGCGTGGTATCCTTATGACAAAAAAGAGAATGCGGACATCAGCAATCAGGCAGACGGCTACACCCAATACGAGTTTCTTAAGGCAGAGGCAACGGGGCAGTCGAGCCAGCAGACTGTGAATCTGACATTCAAGCACCAGATGGCAAAGGTGATGTGCAGAGTGAAGGATGCTGGTGGAGCATACATCAAAGGAGCCAAGGTGAGGTTTTACGGTATGCCCTCCGTTACGTTCGACAAGGGAGCGGTGACCGCAACCGGCACAAGGGGTGAGATTACACCATATATTGATGAAGGCACTTATACAACATACGTCGCCCTGCTTGCTCCGCAGACCATTGCGAAGGAGCAGAGCTTTATCGAAGTGACCGCAAACGGTAAGACATACCATTTTAAGCCTACGGACAATATTGAGCTGAAAGCAGGAAAGTCGCATAACTATAAGATTACGATTGGTGATAAGGTAGACTATGCAATTGACGACAACGGCACATATCATGTACGTACAGCCGAGGGGCTGACGGCGTGGGCAAAGGCGGCAAACGCTTCCCCATATAACGCCTCATGTATCCTTGAAACTAACATCGAGCTGACCGGTGAAAATAACTGGGAACCAGTGTGCCAAAGTCGTGACAACCCATATACCGGCACATTCGACGGCAACGGGAAATCCATCAGCGGATTGAAAATTAACTCAACAAATGAGTCTCCTGTGGGCTTTATCAGTAGATTAGGCGAAGGCGGCGCGGTGAAGAACCTGAAGGTGGAAGGCGCAGATATGTCATCAACAAGCAGTTCCGCTAATATCGGTGCTGTGGCAGGCCGTAATGAAGGCACAATCTCCAACTGCCATGTGATAAATACTACTATAAGCGGGAAATATCAAGCAGGCGGCGTGGTAGGCTATAATAGCCACGAAATCTCCTATTGCCATGTGTCAGACGATTGCTCTGTGAAAGTAGAATCAAATGTGTATTTAGGAGGAATTGCAGGCAATAATGCCTCGGGAGCAATCACCGCATGCTACGCTTTGTGCAGTTTGGGCGTAACAGGTGATGCCAGTGTCGGAGGTATATTTGGAATTTCTACTGGCAGCTGTACCGCCTGCTATTCCCGCTGCACGCTCTCGAAGGCGCCAACTTATGCAGGCGGTATTTCAGGATACACCCCAGGCAAGGTTAATGCCTGCTATTGGGCAAACGTGTCAGGAGCTGCCTACGAGTTCGAGAAAGGTATAAATAATGGCACAGACAAAACCATCAAGGTTGACGGCACCGATGGTAAGACTTGGGCTGACGCCATGGAGGGCATGAACTCAGCACTCACCCAAGCAGGCTACACAGATTACCAGTATAAGGCTAATGGCAGTTCCCAGACAGAGCCGCTAAAGCTCGTGAAGAAACAGTAGAAACGACCTGCGGCGACCCGTTAAAACGACCCACGCGTGGGTCGCAAAACGGTTCACGCATGGGTCGTAAAACGGTTCACGCGTGGGTCGTTCCGACAGGGTATATACAGTGATAATTAACATATTTATAAATCCTCAAAAAACTAACAGAAATGATAGATTATGAGATTAAATCAAGAGTTCAGTCAGTAGGCGAGCGCAAGGGACAGACAGTGTACTACGCACAGCCGAAGACCAACCAGAAAATGAGCCACAAGGCAGTAGTAGACCACATCGTGCGCGAGACCTCGCTCTCAGCCGGTGACGTGAGTAACGCCCTGATTAGCCTGAGCAACGTGGTGTGCGAGGCTCTGAAGCTGGGCATGAGCGTGGACCTTGCCGAGCTTGGCTCGCTGAGACTGAGCGTGACATCGAAGATGATGGACACACCCGAGGAGGTGACCGTGCAGAAGGCGCTCAACACGCCGAAGATAGTGTTCAACCCCAAGCAGGCAATGCGTGACGCCGCCAACTCGGTGGAGCTGAGCATTGACCGCAGCCGTGTTACTCCGGCAGGCAGCAAGCCTGCAACGCCCGACTCAGGCACTGACCCGGGCACGGGAGGCAGCGGCGAGAACGAGGAGTGGTAACCTCCCAACCTTTTACTTACTTTTTAGGCACGGATTACACGGAATACACAGATTTGTGAAAGAAAAAATCTGTGACATCCGTGTAATCCGTGCCTAATTTATGTCATTATGATTACTTGTGGGCATTTTGACACATCCTCCTTTAAAGGTATCAAAAGATGAAAAAGACAAAATAGTGAAAAAGATTTGGCGGTGTCAAAAAAAAGCATTACCTTTGTCGCTGAAAAGTTCTCAACAGTAAAAATACGACAATGGAAACGGCTATAGACACAAGGACATTCACATTGCAGATCCCTCAGAGCGATACACGGTTTTTATCCACACTGGCAAAGAAAATGGGATGGATAAAAAAGGAACAGCCCTCAAAAAAGTGCGGACTGGATGCCGCGTTGAAAGAGGTTGAGAAGGGAAAGCTGAAAAGTTTCGACAGCGTTGACGCACTTATGGATTACCTGCACTCATGAGCAAATACAAGATTACAACTACTGGGGCATTCAGAAAGGCATTTAAAAAATGTATGAGGCGTGGACTTGACGAAAACATTTTTATCGAGGCTGTCACAATCTTGGCTCAAACAGGCACTCTGCCTCCCAAATACATGGCACATCCATTGACTGGCAACTACAAAGGATGTATGGAATGTCACTTACAGCCTGACTGGTTGTTGGTGTGGAAACAAAACGACAGAGAGTTGATTTTAATCCTTGTTGATACAGGCACTCATTCCGACCTGTTTAAATAATGGAATAGAAAATAATCCGCCTGCCCGTTCAGCTGAACGGGCAGGCGGAATTCGTTATGCCTTTATGGCTTTACTCGTGGATATACAGATTCCAGCCGAGGTAGTTGTTGATAGCCTCGTCGAGAACCTCCTTAACGTCGGTGCGTACCATTGCCACATGGTGCTCGAAACCGTTCTTGCAGATATACTTCATCAGCTTCTGCAGGTTGGGGACCTTGGTCACGGCGATGCAGCCGTCCATTCCGTATGGGTCGTTGGTGAGGTCACCGTTTCCGAGATATGCCTTGATGCAGCCCTCGGTGTCGTCGGTTGAGATGCGGAAGTATGTGAAGTCTCCCTCTGTAGCCTTGGCGTAGACTGCTCCGAAGGTGTTCTTCTTGCCAAGTGTGCGGCCGAGCACTCCAAGAGTGCCGAGCTTCAGGTCGTTCTGCATGAACGACTTTGCGCAGTTCCCGCAGTGTGTGCACACGCACTTGTTGCGGTCCTCGGCAAAGTTGTTGTTCCAGTCGAGCAGTGCCGACGGCTTGTCGGAAGCCAGTGACAGGGCGAGCATCGACACAGCGCCTGCAATGTCCATCTCGCATGCTGCCGGAATCATCTTCTCGCTGAGCATGCTCATGGTCACGCAGGCAGCGCAGCCGTAGTTCTGCTCCAGCGAGTCCCAGCACTGTATAGCCACGGCGTCAATGTCGTTGGCATCAATCCAGCGCTCCACGGCAATGCCGAACTTAGCCTGCAGCATGAGCTTGTCGCCGTATTCCTGCGGCACGGTGGCATAAGCCTTGATGTCCTCCATCTTCTTCAGCAGCTCAGCGTCGTTGTCCTCAATCTTCTTTGCAGCAAAGAGAATCTCGCTCAGGTCTACCGGCACCACCGTGATGCCGCTTCTCTGCAGCAGCTTCTCGCTGGCGCGCACTGTCTGGAATCCGGCAGGGCGTGCTCCGATGGCTCCGATGCGTGCGTGGCGCAAGCCGCCCACTGTGCGGCAGATGGCAGCAAACTTGTTGATGTCCTTTGCCAGAAGGTCGCTATATATGGAATATGTGTGGAGTGCGGTGTCGGTGAACGGGATGCCATACTGATAGAGGTTGTTGCACACTGAGATTTTGCCGCAGAAAGCGTCGCGGCGGCTGTCGAGGTCCACCTTGTCGTTCTCGTCGTCGCATGCCTGCACCATAACGGGCACGTTGAGGTCGGCGCCGTTGATGGCGTTGATGATGCCAATCTCAAAGCCGAAGTTAGGCAGTGATACGATGATGCCGTCGATGCGGTCGCGGTTGGCGCGGAACAGCTCGGCGCATTTCATTCCGTCTTCACGGGTCTCTATGCTGCTGCTTCCCGTCGGGGTGGCGTCCTCGGGCAGGATAACGTAGTCATAACCCTCGTCGGTGATGGTTTTCAAGAGCTGCTTGCGCACGTCTCTTGCCAGTTCTGAGTTGAAGTATGCACGGGTGCCTATAATCACACCGAAGCAGATTTTCTTTTCGTTCTTCATAATTATAACAGTTTTTTTGTATTGATACTTGGTTATTATTTGGATTTCTGTTTAACCACAGATTTTTTCTACCACAGAGACACAGAGCACACAGAGCTTTTAGGGCACATAGTGTTGGGTGATTGTGTGTCACAGAGACAAATGCCGGTCGGCATTTAGAGACACTGAGTTCTTAGTGCTCGCTGCATAAAGTCTCTGTGTCTCCAGATGCCTTTAGGCATCGACTCCACAGACATTTTTTCTATTATAAAGAGTCTCTGTGGACTCTGCAATCTATATTAAAATCCAAATAAATTAACGTTTTTAACACATTTCTATGCTGTAAACATAAAATCAGGATTGTATTTCTCTCCTTTTCTAATCATAGCCGTTATAGTTTGTATTA
>Ga0129317_1000770_pt1 | contig 29394 bp, 30 predicted proteins | sample Cm1ome_FD_94430 | JGI IMG/M metagenome (GOLD analysis project Ga0129317, IMG submission 94430) | Eastern black-and-white colobus group fecal microbial communities from Wisconsin, USA - Cm1105 metagenome | ecosystem: Host-associated > Mammals > Digestive system > Large intestine > Fecal | place... | reverse complement strand
CTCCAAAATGCTACGCATTTCGTCGGTGTGGCGTATCCGCCAAATAAAATTTCAAAAACAGGCTTAAAAATGCAAGCATTTTCCGCCTTTTTTATGAAATTTTGCTTGGCTCTGAACAGTTACTAAAATTGAATATTCGCAGATTATTTCACAGGATGCCCTGTGTGTGCTGTATTTTCCAGCTGCAAAAATCATATAGTACGCAGCCGGAGCGCCGTATGGTTTTGTGGGAAAATTGGCTTTGGCGAAACAAGTAAAGAATTCCTCCGTAAAAACCAGGAAAAACTGCTGCAAAAAGTAAGAACGCAAGGGTGTCTGCAAAGGATACAACGGAAAAACCGCTGACAAGCAGGCAAACTGCTGCTGTACCGCCAATGGCGGCCCAGACCGTGCTGCTGAACATAAGAAACAGTCCTTTTCCCCATTTTTCTTTTCCAAATTTTCCCGCTGCTTTTTCTGATAAGTGAGCGATTCCTCTGTACATAAATTCTTCATCTCTTCTCTTTTTTTCAAGCTTAATCTGTACTTGTAAAATTGAGATGCAGAGTTTTGTAAAACAAATGTAAAATGTATGTGTTATTACTGTCTACAAAAAAGTTTTTTAATCGGATGATTCAGTATCCGACAGGAAAGTATTTCAATCGCAAGGTCTTCCTCAATCGTACTGCCTGCTTTTACAAAGGCATGCAGCTCTTCTTCTGTCTGAAACCATGCATGATAAGAATGGCGCAGGCCATCGCTGCCAAAATCCGTATAGGTCAGCAAGAAATTTTTGTCCATATGCTCCTCCTGTTCTGCCTGTATAAAGGTGTTTTTTCTTCTGTCTGTGTTCAGTGCAAAGGAGTTTGCAAGTCACTGTCATTTCAGCTCATCCCCCGAATTGTTTTCTTCATTCAGCAGCATCTGTTTGTATTTGTAAAAGATTCTGGAGCTATAGTATTTCTCTCCGGTCTTGTTTTATTCATGAATTACAGAAACGGCAGAAAATAGAAAAGTCCTCTGCAGTAATGCGCTGCAGAGGATAAAAAATCAGTGAAGCAGGTCACGGTATAAACGAGATACATTCTGATAAAAAATGCCATCAATATGATCATCGCAGACATGTTTTTTGTGAAGAATCCATGCAAGATCCTGCATTGCGGAAGCATCCTTTGGCTGGCTTTCTCCGTGGAAGCCGTCAAAATCACTTCCAAGTCCGACACATCCGCTTCCTCCGGCATTCATCATGTGAATCATATGATCTGCCGCGATTTCCAGCAGCGGTTTTTCTGCATGCTCAGGATCAGAGGTGAGAAAACGCGGGAAAAGATTCAGACCGGAAACACCGCCGCGTTCTCCGAGCATATGCAGCATTTCATCCGTCAGGTTTCTGTGATGTGGGCAAAGAGAACGGGCATTTGAATGGCTTGCCACAAATGGCTTTGTTGTATGTTCATACACATCAAAAAATCCATCATCTGAAAGATGTGAAACATCCACGATCATTCCAAGCTGTTCCATCTCTGAAAGAAAACGAAGGCCGGTTTCTTTAATACCGTACTGCCGTTTTTCACCTGCATGATATCCTGCACTTCCTTCTTTTTGCATTGCAGCCGGATAACCAATTTCATTTTCGTAATTCCAGGTCAGTGTCATCATTCTTGCGCCATATTGATAGAATTCATGTAGCTTTTCTATATCGCCAAGGCAGATGCCTCCCTCTTCAAGTGTCAGCATGGCTGATGGAATCCCGGCTTCCTGATTGGTCAGAAGTTCTGTGAAAGATGTCGCAGGTCGAATCAGATCCGAATTAGCAGCCACCTGTTCCCTGAAAATGCGTACCAGTTCTTTTGCAAAATGATACGGTGCATCATTTTCACCGAAAATTTCTCTGGCTTCATTCAGATCAACAAAAACAGCAAAGTTTTGCAGGAGATAATCTCCGGCTTTCATTTTCAGCGCATTGACTTGAAGAGAACCGGTATCACGCAGAGATAACGTATGATTTTTCAGCTCTTCCAGATAAATCTGATACAAAGTATCACAATGCATATCAATAATGTTCATATCAAACATCCCTCCTCTTTTTTTCTCGCCTTTTATTATAGCGTTTCTTTTCAATCATGCAAGAGTTACTGTGAAATCTATCAAAAAAAGAATGTGCCGAAACACATTCTTTTTTCTGCTTTCAAGAACACACCATCGGTCAGTTCATTTCAAAGTACTCAATATTCGGATAAGTTGCATCATGAGCAGTGAATCGATCAGAGATCTGCGCGTTGATAAATTCTGGTATAGCAACGAACACCCCATGCTCTACCGTCCTTTAAATAAAATTCAGCAGTGTTAATCCGATTTGTGTGATCTGCTTTATCTACAATAGCAAAAACGGTTTTTCCGCAGTAAAGAAAATCGACCTGGCGATCGCAATACGTACCGGTAAGCATACCATTTTCCCAGCGTACGATACAGTGAGACGGAACACCTTCCTTCGCCATAAAATCACCCTGAAGTGCTTCCGGCATTGAAAATGTTCTTCCGTTTGGTTCCGCCCAGCGATGTGTAGTTTCAAGCGGAAGTCCAAGAATGAAATTGTAACAGATCCACTGGAATTCATTGACATCAACATCGCCTTCGTTGCACAGCACAGCACAGGAATATCCGCCTTCTACCAGTCCGCCCTTTGTAGAAACGCCGTGTAATCCGCCGGAATGCTCACAGATGATTTTCCCGTCAATCAGGCGTTTTTCAAGACCCAGGCAGTAATATGGACGCTCCTGTACAGGGAAGGAACTGCCAATCAGAAGCTCAACTGCTTCTGCGGGAATTACCTGTCGGCCCTCCCATTTTCCGCCGTCACTGAGCATTTTATAGTATCTGGTAATGTCGCTTGATGTGGATTTGACACAGGCGCATCCGCGAAATGGCGGAAGTATGGACCAGTTATCGTCCTGAATCAATGAACCATTTTCGTCTCGTTCAAACAGACTCGTTATATTTCCGCCAGAGATAGCCTTTGCCTCACTTCCATCCAAATCAAGAACCGTTCTTGTCATACCAAGAGGGCGGAAGATACGGTCTGCAAGAAATTCTTCCAAAGAAATGCCTGCTGCCTGATCAACTACGTAGGAAAGCAATGCATAGCCCTCATTGGAATAGCTCATATAATCGCCTGGCATACCAAGAACCTCATAATCTCCTTTTGAAATGTAATCGACAATCTGTTCGATACAATCCATTTTATTTGGAGCGGTTGCGAGCATTTGGCGATACCAGTCAGTGTCACGTTCAATGCTGTTCATTGCGATCGACCACTCGAGTGGCTCCATCGGAGGAATGCCGGCGCGATGCATTGCAATTATCCGAAGTGTTACACATTCATCAGGAACTCCGGGAATATGCAGTGTCGGAAAATACTTTGAAATCGGGTCCTCGAGGCTCAGCCTGCCCTCAGTCTGAAGAATTGCGCAGGCAAGTGCCGTGATGGATTTACTCATGGAAGCAATCCCGAAAATTGTATTTTCATCAGCAGGAAGCTGATTTTCTATATCACGCATTCCATAGCCCTTTTCAAATAAAACGCCCTCCGGTCCACGGATCGTTACGGCAATTCCGGGAAAGCCTTTTTCTTGAAACAGGCATTCAAGTGCCTTGTCCAATGCTCTGATATCTCGGTTCATGTTGTTTCTCCTTCGTTTTTATTCAGAATAGTCTGATTTGATTTTTCTGCCACTGTACTCAATTACCCGTGCAGCAAGAACCCGCATCGGATCAATATAGTAGCTGCCCATCTTCTGCTCTTCTTTTACAACAGACAATTCCGTACAGCCCATAATCGCGCAGTTACAGTTCTGCTCATGAAGGTAATGGTCGATTTTTTTCCATGTATCAGGTTCACCGGGAAGGCCCTTTTTGATCCGATCATAAATCTGGCTCATGATCAGTTCCTCTATTTCCTCTGACGGAACAAAGGGGTGACCACCAAGTGATTCAAGGCGTTTCTGATAAAGTCCGGTCTGAATTGTCCCGCGTGTTGCAAGAATGGCAATTTTCCCGTTCCCTGCCTGTGCCACTGCCTTTTTTGCAGTTTCTTCGGGCATATGAATGAACGAAAGTTCACTTTCCAGAGCTACCTTTTCCATAAAAAAGTGAGCAGTGTTGCAGGTTACGGCTATTGCGGTACACCCACAGTTTTGAAGCGTCTGCACATCTTCCCGCATTTTTTTCATCACCGGTTCGTATTTACCGTTTAAAATTGCCGTAGTGCGGTCTGGCATAGACGCATCACTCAAAATCACCATATTAACGTGATCCTGGTCACAGGAAGCCTGAGTCATTTCTGTCACATAGCGATAAAAAAGCCATGTTGCGGCAGGTCCCATTCCGCCGACGATACCGATTTTTCTGTCGTTTTCCATTGTAGTTAATCCCCCTTGCTATCCAATAAAAGACATTGCCACACGGACATCGTAAAAATGATTGCTTTCAAAACGAATGGTATGAGCATCAAGCTGTGTGACACCCGGATACCAGCTGGCGTTGCATGCGTCCATATGGGATTTGTACTGTATCTCCAATACATAATGTTCATTCATCTGACGAAGTGGGTGCGGGTGACTTAATGCCTGGGTGACATCTGCCTTGATCTGTCGAATGGCTGCTGCCGGATGAAGATTCCAGGTTCCGGCGCCAATTCCTTTCTTTACAGCGGTTGTCACTATATCAGGATACTCTTCCGTTGCCCGTGTACAGATTCCCTCATCTCCTGAAAGATAAATGGAGGGTACGTGGCACATATCAGCCCACAGAGAGTTAATTGTAAATTCAGATGCAATATGGTCATTAATTTTTATGTAATTATAGCGACTGAAATTTGTCGTATGCGCAAGAGGACTTGTATTGGTAAATGCCGGAGAATGGTATCCAATGTACATTGCCGCATCGAAGCTTTCATCAATTCCGGACATCATGGAAGCAGGATGGCACATCCAGCCGCGGATAAGCTCTGCACCTTCCGGAAGCAGATCTGGAAAGATATTGCAGGCGTCCATGTGAGCATCTCGTACAACAACGGTATGGCCGGCTTCCAGAATCGCCTCACAGGCGGCGGCTGCCTCCAAAGACATCTGCCGTCTTGCTGCATCGTAGTCCTTTCCTCCTGTTTTTGTTTCGGCCCATTGCGTTACACCGGTAACGCCCTCGATATCCGCACTAATATATATTTTCATAGGTAAACTCCTGTTTTTGTCGATGGTATTTTTCAATTATTAAAAGGATCACAAATATTCCCGAAGTCCGTAGATTACAGTTCCGCGTGCTCCACGCATGGTTTTTGCATGATCGAGAGAGCTTAAAACAGCTTCTTCTGATGCCTCTGCCGTTGCCTCAAAAACAAGATCCATCGCGTCATCACGAAAAGCCTTTTGTTCATAGATCTTTTTTTCACTGTAGTGAGGAATATGGTTTCCTGTCGAAAAAGCGATCGCAATATCTCCGCTTCCGTTTCCAAGGAAAGATCCTGTGCGGCATAATCCAACGACACTTCTTCTGGCCATGCGACGTAACTGGCGGTCAGAAAGCGGAAGGTCTGTGGCTAATACAAGGATCACAGAGCCTTTTTCACATTCTCCCGGAGGTAATTCCATTCCCTTTGGACGGAAGCCGTCAATTGTAAGGTTTCCGCGCACGCCGAAGTTTGACATTAAAATTACACCGATCGTATAATCCCTGTCATCGACTGTGACAATGCGGGAAGCAGAGCCGATTCCACCTTTCAATCCCATACAGCACATACCGGTTCCGGAACCGACTGCCCCCTCCTCAAATGTTTCTGAACAGTTTTCAAGAGCCTGCAAAACATCATTTTCGGTCACATGCATGCCACGGATGTCATTGAGCTGTCCGTCGTTGCATTCAGTTACAACGCCATTTACGGTACCGGTGGAAATACCGATATCCGGATTTTCTCTCAGCATATATCCTGTCAGTGCACTCAGTGCTGTTCCGACACTCAGAGTATTTGTCATAATGATCGGTGTTTCCAGAGTACCGAGTTCATCGATCTGTATCAGGCCTGCACTTTTTCCGAAGCCATTAATTACTGCGGTTCCGGCCGGAAGCTTATCCTGAAAAAGATTTCCCTTATGACCGCGAATTGCAGTTACACCTGTATGGATTTCTTTTTCATCATCATTTAAGGTTACGTGACCAACGGTAACACCTTTTACATCAGTAATCAAATTACGCGGTCCACTTGGAAATTTCTGTCTTATTTTTATCTTGCTGTCTTTTTCTAATCCCACTTTTTTTCCCCCTGTCTGAAAATGATTCTTTTCTGAGTATACCTTTTTTTTCTGTTTTTGAACAGTTTTTTCTGTTTTTTTTAGTTTTTTTCTGTAAATAATCAAAAAAGGAGACTATGCACATGCATAATCTCCTTTGACAATACGTCTGCTGAAAGTAGTATACTGCATTTGACTGAAGTATGCAATATTTTTTTCAGTTACCTCTGTAATATGTTTTTGTATTAATTAGCCGCTTGTTCCGAAGGTATAATTACAATATTCTCACCGGAAATTCCTGTTTTTCGTTTTACGATATCTTCGATCTGGGCACGACTGGCATCATCCAGGGATGAGGCATTTATTACGACATCCGCTTTTTCGTCAGCAATACTGACAACGCAGCCTTCATATCCCTTTGCTTCCAGGAGAAGCTCTGCTGCAGCTTCTCGTTCTGCAATCTCGGCCATTTTTTCAACAGCAGAAGCTGCGCTGTTTTTCTGTTCCTGTTCAACGGAAGCACTGTTCATGACTTCAAGCAGCTCTTCACGGCTTTTGGCCCGTACCTGTTCACGGTTTAGCTTTGCAGCAGCAAGGATACTTTCACCTCCGGCCTGTGTGCTTGCAAGAACTGCCTCACCAATTTCTGCTTTTTCTTCGCCGGATGTTTTCTGGCTTCCGTCTTCATCGAGACTGATAATATCTTCATACGTATTATCGGAGTAAGCATCAACCTGTGTGGCTTCTCCGTCCGTGAGCAGTATGGTACTGTCACCTGAGGATGCCGGTTTTGCCTGCTTTTCCAGAATCCGTCCGGAATAATTCAGATATCCGGCTGCAGCGATCATAACTGCAAGAGTGGTAACGATCACCTGATTTCTTTTTAAAATACGTTTCACGCTGTTCCTCCTTTTTTGTTTATTCCAGCTTCATTACTTTGATTTTATGCGCTTCCAGATCAAATAATGCCATAGCTGCTTCAGTTATTTCGGCCTGAATCTTTCCGTTGTCGCCACCTTGAGCAAGAATCAGAACGCCACAGATTTCCGGAAGAATTTTTTCTGTTACAAACGGTATTTCATTTCCGGAAGAATCCTTTTGGTATACGGTTGTTTCTGATTTCTGTATAGTGGAACCTGTGTTATCGCTGCCCTCTCCTTTATTTTCCTCCTGCAGTGCTTCATCCTTTTCTATAAGAGCGCGTCCACCGGAATGTACGGTAAGGAGAACTTCGGTTTTTCCTGCTCCGGCAACCTGCGACAATGCCCTTTGCAACTTTTGTTCCAAATATTCCGACCAGTCTTTCGCCGGATTATCGGACGAGACATCCGGAGATGTTTCAGATGAAGACACAGCTGTCAGGGTTTCCTTTTTTGTTTCTTTTGTCGGAACTGCAATTACAAGGAGCAAGACACCAAACAGGAAAAGAATCAAGATTTGTTCTTTTTTTCCTCCGTTCCATTCCGGCCATTTCAAATCGATGCACCTCCCGTATCAAAAATTATAATTTTTTTTGCATCCAGTGCGTATAAGGAAAGGAACTCCCGGCGGATTGCCATGGCAGAAGAAAGGTTCGCATCAGCGTGCGTCGAACTTATGCTGTTTTGTGAAGCGGTTTCAAAGGATTCTGACTGGGGGTCTGTTTTAAACAGGCGAATTACTACTTTGACCGGTGTATATCCATCGTCCGAAAAAGTAACCTGTGCATCTGCCACTTCTCCAGTACAGAGTTCAGCAATCTGCGTCATCTGACGGCTGATTTCCCCTTGATAGGACGAAAGAATCTGAGAATTTTTCAATTCGCTGAGATTTGATATAGTGCCAGACAGATCACTGTAGTCTTCCTGCAGAAAACGAAGCTGTAAAAATCTGGTCAGTTCCTCTTTTTTTAGAATGAGATCAAGAAGCGGATCCAGTGCCACCAGGATAAATATCAACCCGGCATAAAATCGTACATATTTGACAAATTTTCCATCTGGAAGCAGATGCAGCAGCATGGTAATTACACAAACAGAGCAAAGCAGCATTGTCATCCATTCCTTCACTGCGCTTATCCCCCCTTTAAGGAAGCCAGAACCATTGCGAGCAGAATCAGAAATACAGCCATTGATCCGCAGAGAATGCGAAGCAGCAAAGAGGCTGCGCAGGAAATACTCTCCACGCATGCAAGCATTCGTTTTTCACAGACAGGCTGAATAGCAGCACAGAGCAGACGAAAAATCAGTATACAGGACAATAGCTTCAGAAACGGTGCAAGACAAATCGCTGCAACCAGTAGCATGCCACCGGTTCCAATTGCATTACGGATAACCACCGCGGAACCAGTCACTGTTTCTGAAGCAGCATCAAACAAATTACCGATTCCCGGAATGGATTTTACGATGTGATGTGCGGTCGTGTTTTTTAAAGAGTCGATACCTGGTGCAATCAGGCATTGAACACTCTGTAATCCAACCGCGATTCCGATTACCGTTTTTAAAGACCAGTCTGTGATTGTTTGCAATAGCTGTGCAAACTTTGAAAAAAGATCTTGTGTGGATAGTTGATTCAGTATCAGAACTACAAGGTAAAACTGCAAAAGTGGAAGGATCAGACGTATCATCACTGTCTGTAAAAGGGTAACGGCTACGGTTGCCGCCTGATAAAAGCCGAGTGCAGATAGACTTCCGGCTGAAAATACGATTGAAGCAAGATATGCCGGAAGCAGAAGCTGCATCAGACGTGTTATACGCAAAAGCGTTTTTGCAACAAGTGTTTCCATTCCGGTAAATGATTGCAGCAGCATGGTTGACACCAGCAGATACATCATATAGAAGCTAATTTCTGCAATCTGTTTTTTTTCAAATACACGTATAAAATTAGAGCATATGGCGGAAGTCATAACGATCAGGAGAATCTGGAGTGCCATTTGCTTCTGGCTGCGGATTTCCGTGAGAAACAGATCTGTTACGTATGTACGTATCTCTTCTGCCTTAAACGGAAAATGTCCGGTGAGCAGAGCACGGATCAGAGCGGAAAAGGACACAGAATCCGGAATGGAAGTTTCTGTCAGCAATTCCTTAATCGCATTCTGATCGGTGTTCTCAAGAAAAACATCCAGTATTTGCTCCGGTTCTGCACAGGATACTTTTTCAGTGCTTTCTTCAGCCGCTTCCGCCATAAATCCACCGGATAGTGAAAAAACAAATATCAGGAAAAACAGTATCCGATACCACCATTTTTTCATGTTATCGTTCTCCCTAACCATCAGTTTGACAGTGTGTAAAACATAAACAAAGATTTACCTGGCAGATTCGCTAAAGCAGTCCAGAGATCGTATCAAGCAGTGCAAGGATAATCGGAGCGCTCACTGCAAGAACTGAAATCTTTCCAAACACCTCGATCTGTCCTGCAATCGCTTTATAACCGGCATCCAGACAAATACTAGAGGAAAAATCAGCAATGTAGGTGATTCCGATAATTTTTAAAAGAATGCGGAAATAGCCATCCTGCAAGGAAGTGTATTCTCTGATACGCTGCAGTGTTTCAAACACAGAACTGAGCTTAGTCAGTGTGCAGGAGGTAATCAAAAGACAGGCCACAAAGCTGACCAGTTCGGCATAAGGAGAACGGCTGTGCTTTAAAAGCCCTGCAAGGAGCATTCCAACAAATCCCATACATGCAATTTTAATCATAATTCATCCTCTATTACAGCGCAAACAGCGTTTTTACTGTTTCAAACAGCTGGCTGATATATGGGATCAGCCAGAACAGGACAAGGATCAGTCCGGCAATTCCGGTCAGAAATGCATGCTCTTCTCTTCCACTTTGTTTTAAGATCTGGCTTAAAACGGAAACGAGGATACCAACAGCTGCAATTTTAAAAATTAGATTTACGCTCATATCCGCCCTCCGTTTTTCACAGAAGCAGCAGGATCAGAAACAGTCCGCCGGCAGCGGAAAGTTTGCGATACAGTCCACTTTTTTCACGCCATATCCGTTTTGCATCACTGCTAAGTTGCTGAAGCTGCATCCGATACGTATCAAACAGGGTTTTCTGAAGAATCACATCGTTGCTGCAAAGTGCATCAGAAATCTGTTCAAACAGCTGCTTTTCTTCTTCTGTAAAAAGTTCACAGGATATACAACGGTAAACGGCTTCCTTCCACAATGTTTCAAATGCACCGTTGTAGCCGGGAAGTTTTTCGGCTGTGTAATGGAAAATTTTTTCAGGACCAGCACGACAGCATCTGGCAGCCTTTTTCAGTGCCTGCGGAAGCAACTGCCGCTGCTGCAGCATTTCCTGTTCAAGACAAGTAAGAGCTGCATTCATTTCCAGAAAAAAGAGATACCTCTGTTTCAATTTCTTTTCTAATAAAACCCCAATCAGAAGACTGGAAGAAAAAACACAGATACAACCAGACAATTTTATGAAGAATTCAGGATTCATCAGCTGTCCTCCCTTATAGCTATAGTGCGGTTGAACACCGGAATTCCATCAGAATCAGACACAGAAAGAATGGTACCGACTGACGGGCGGCCATTCAAAACAATATAGCGCTGAAACAGTTTCTGTTTAAACAGCGCACATAACAATGGAGAACGAGAACTGTCTTCCAGTGAAATGCCGTGTACGGTTGCAATGAGGTGGCAGCCGCAATGAAATACAGATTCGATGGCATAGCGATCTTCTTCATTTCCAAGCTCATCGGCAGCAATGACTTCCGGTGCCATAGCGCGCAGCAGCATCAGCATTCCTTCAGACTTTCGACATCCATCAAGAAGATCTGTGCGGCAGCCAATTTCATTTTGAGGAATGCCAAGGTAAGACCCTCCAATCTCTGAGCGTTCATCTACAACGCCAACGGTCATACCGCGATGAAGAGAAGTTCCATTCGAAATCTGTCGGATAAGATCTCGAAGCAGCGTAGTTTTACCACAACGGGGCGGTCCGATAAGCAGTGTGTCACAAAGATTGCCGTTTTCAAAAAGATAAGGCAGCACTTTATCGGAACAGCCCTTTTTCTCATGTGAAAATCGTATATTCAGAAAAGAAATATTCCGAATAGAATGAACTCTTCCATTTTCAAGCACTGCTTTACCTGCAATTCCAACTCTGTGTCCGCCCGGAATTGTAAAAAATCCCTGGCGTGTTTCTTCAGCAAATGCGTATAGGGAATAACCGGACAGTGCTTCCAGAACAGCTGCCATCTGATCGGCGGTAATGCAGATCCCTTCATTGAGGTGCTCTGTAAGCCTGCCTGATCCTGTAAGTCCATACTCATGGTTGAGATAACGCAGTGCAACAGGTTGTCCGATCCGCATGCGTATTTCTTCCAGCTTTTCCTCTTTCAAATCTGCAGTCTGAAAAAGGTGGCGAAACGCAGAGGGGAACTGTGCAAAAAATGATGTCATCAAAGAAATCCTCCTTTGAGATAAACGCTCACGAGAATACACAGCAATTCTAAGAAGAATGGGTTAACTGACAGTGACTGGAATCATGCGTCAAGTCTCACGTGCATTTATCCTGAGTTCTGCCCAGAAGACTTTCTTCCATTTCCATGAACAATAACAATATATGGTACGGCTGCCCGGATTATGCCTTGCTTTTTTTTACACGGAATAATATAATAGAACAATAAATATTTAAGAGAATGAAATTCTTACGAAAGTATGAGGTATCCTGATATGAAAAAAAGAGTTGTTGTTGCACTTGGTCATCGTGCGCTTGGTACGACACTTCCGGATCAAAAGCTGGCGGTTCATTCTTCAGCAGTGATTCTTGCAGATCTGATCGAGCAAGGTGCACAGCTGATTATTACACACAGTAATGCACCACAGGTAGGAATGATCCATACAGCCATGAATGAATATGCAAAAGCGCATGATACATACGGCGCTCCGATGTCTGTGTGCTCGGCGATGAGCCAGGGGTATATCGGCTATGATATTCAGAATGCACTTCGCGCAGAACTTTTAAAACGCGGAATTTATAAAACGGTATCAACCGTCCTTTCACAGGTGACAGTAGATCCATATGATGAAACATTTTATCATCCAACCAAAGTAATCGGTCGTTATATGACATCAGAAGAAGCTGCTTTAGAGGAGAAAAAAGGAAATTATGTTACCGAAGAGCCCGAAAAAGGCTTCCGTCGTATCATCGCCTCTCCGAAGCCGCTAGATATCGTAGAAATTGATGCGATCAATGCACTCGTTTCGGCAGGTCAGATCGTGATTGCCTGTGGTGGTGGCGGAATCCCGGTACTCAAACAGGGAAGCAACTTAAAGGGTGCCAGTGCCGTTATTGAAAAGGATCTGGTCAGCGGACTGCTTGCCGATCTGACAGATGCTGATATGCTGATGATTTTGACAAATGAGGAATTTGTTAATATCAAATACGGCACAGACAAAGAAACACCACTTGAGCGTATTACTGCGGAGGAAGCAAGGGTTCACATCTCAAACCATGAGTTTGGGGTAACAAAGATGCTTCCGAAAATAGAAGCTTCTGTTAACTTTGTCTCCAGAAAAGAAGGACGTACGGCAGTAATTACTTCTATTGATAAAGCAGTAGATGCTTATCTGGGAAAAACCGGAACGGTGATCTGCGATAAATAAAGAATTCAAAACGACCCGGCAGAATGAATCACTCTGATGTTCAGAAGTTTCTCTCTGCCAGGTCGTTTTTCTATTTTTCGTTTTTATTTTCGGACTTTTAATTCTTTCCGGTACTTCCGATTCCGCCACGATCCGGTGCTTCAAGGCGTTCACACTCTTCAAAGCACAAAGTTGGCTGATGCTCCATGATGCGGAACTGACAGATTCGGTCATTTTTATGAATTTCAGTGTCGCGCAGTGCATAGGCCGGCATATACCACCAGTCATTCGGTCCTGCATAAGTTTCGTCCACAACACCCATATGATTGGTCTGAATAATGCCGAAATTCTTATAAGTGGAGCTGCGCGGCACAATATGCGCTTCGTAACCGGTTGGAAGCTGCATTGCTACACCAAGCGGAATCAAATGAAACTCTCCTTTTTTCAGCACAATGTCTTCTGCTGCACGCAGATCGATCCAGTCGGATTTGCCGTCAATATATTCCAGACGTTTGATTTCGTCATTTAAATATTGGATTTTTATATTTTTCATACTCTTTTTCCTTTTTCAGGTAATTTTTACTGCTCTTATTCTGAAAGGATCACGTTGTATACAATACCATGCATCCCTTTTGCAGTGACTCCTGCACATTAATTACATGTTGATTTGAACTGCCTCTCCAATGCAGTTGCGTGTCGCGAAGCTCTTTTACGTATCGGCCATCCACAAGCACATCGATGTAAGTAAGAATTTCATGATTGAAAAGCTGCTCCCATTCAAATCCGGTATAAAGCCAGATTGTTTTGGATGGAAAACGTTCCCGGATCTCTTTTGCAAGTGCAGTAATTTCTGGTTCATTGGTTTTATAAAGCGGATCACCTCCGGTAAAGGTGATTCCGGAAATATAGGATTTTTCCAACTCTGCGAAAAGTTCCTGCTTTTCTGTTTCTGTAAAAGGCAGTCCGCCGTCAGGATCCCAGGTCAGCGGATTCTGACATTCTCTGCAGCAGTGGCTGCATCCGGCCACCCACAGAACCACACGAAGTCCGTCTCCATTTCGCATGTCATCCTTTGTGATATTATGGTATCTCATGGCAGCCCTCAGTTCTTTATTTCCGGTATGGAGGTTGTGTCATTTGTAATAAACATGGCATCCCCAAAAGAAAAGAAGCGATATCTTTGCCGGACGGCTTCCTTATAAGCAGCCATGATATGATCCTTTCCGGCCAAGGCGGATACAAGCATCAAAAGAGTCGATTCCGGAAGGTGAAAATTGGTAATCAGGCAATCGAGCGCCTTAAACTGATAACCGGGATAAATAAAGATATCTGTCCAGCCGCTGCAGGGATGCAGACTGCCGTCCGGTGCTGCTGCCGATTCAATCGTACGGCAACTTGTTGTACCGACACAGATCACACGACCACCGTTTTTTCTGGTCTCATTGATTAAGGAGGCAGCGGTCTCATCGATCTGATAAAACTCAGAATGCATATGATGCTGTGTAACATCTTCAACTTTAACCGGCCGGAAGGTGCCAAGACCGACATGGAGTGTGACTTCCGCAATTTTCACCCCTGCCTGACGTACTTTTTCCAGAAGCTCTGGTGTAAAATGCAGACCAGCCGTTGGTGCAGCTGCAGATCCTTCGTACTTGGCATAAACGGTCTGGTAGCGGTTTTTGTCCTTCAGCTCATGTGTAATATATGGCGGAAGCGGCATCTGTCCGAGCTGATCGAGGATTTCCTCAAAAACACCTTCATAGGTGAACTGAATCAGCCGGTTTCCCTCTTCTACAATATCAATGACTTCACCGACAAGCAATCCGTCACCAAAAATAATTTTTGTACCAGGACGTGCTTTTTTTCCTGGCTTTACAAGAGTTTCCCAAATATTGTTTTCTTTACGCTTCAGGAGAAGAATCTCGATCAGTGCGCCGGTACCTTCGCGCGTACCATACAGACGCGCCGGGATCACTTTCGTATTATTGATGACAAGGCAGTCACCCGCCCGAAGATACTCCGTGATATTATAAAAATGACGGTGCTGCATTTCGCCGGTCTTTTTGTCTAATACAAGAAGCCGCGAGGAAGCACGGTCCTCAAGCGGATCCTGTGCGATCAGCTCCTGAGGCAGATCAAAATAAAAATCAGCAGTTTTCATAATATATTTTATCCTGTTCTATGATTTCCCAATGTTGGGTGTGTGTTTTCTCTTTTCTATGATCCGTTTGTGTTATAAGCTCTGCGATTGTAACAGCACAATTGGGCGGAACGCAGCCGTCCCAGAAATCTGAGAGTTCGGTTCCTTTGAGGTATGAAAGCAGTGCACGCGAGGCAGCACCATGTGTGGAAATCAATATCGATTTGTCGGTCAGTGCTGTTTTTTTGGAGAGCTCTTCCATAAATACTGCTGTTCTTGTAAGAAGCTGCTGCAGGCTTTCTGCTCCTTCCGGAGGAATAAAGCGTTCCGGATGAGAGAAAAAATTCTGAAACACAGGATCTGTAAGAACACCGTTTTCATCTTTTACCCGTCGGCCTTCGTATGTACCAAAGCAGATTTCCTGAATACGGGCGTCCTCAAGAAGCGGAATGCATCTGTCTTTTAGCACAATTTCAGCTGTTTCTTTCGCACGCTTTAGTGGGCTTGTAATACAGAGATCAAATGGAATATTCTGCAAAGCACGGGCAGTCACCTGTGCAAGTTTCCGCCCGTTATCATTTAGTGGAATATCAGTCTGTCCCTGAAGAAGAAGCTTTTTATTCCATGCAGTTTCCCCATGACGAATGATATATAATTTCATTTTTCTGCTCTTTCTGTGGTTGCTCAGGAACGAATCTCGATTCCCATAGATTCCAGACCATTCCAGATTTTCTTCATTGCTGCGGTAATATCGCTTTCTCCCAGTGTACGATCCTTTGCACGGAACGTAATGGAATATGCCATGGATTTGAAACCTGATTTAATCTGGGCGCCTTCATAAATATCAAAAAGCTCATAGCCTTCCAGAATCTGTCCGCCGCGTTTCAGAATCATTTCTTCAATCTGTCCTGCAAGAATTGATTTTGGAACAACCATACTGATGTCGCGTGTCACAGCAGGGAATTTTGCAATGCCCTGGTATTTCCGGTCATATGTTGCAAGTGTAACAACTTCCGGCATGTCCAGAACAGCAATATAAGCTTTCTCTCCGATTCCGTATGCAGCTGCAACCGTTGGATGTACCTCGCCAAGATATCCGACGAGTGTTTCTGCGCAGTAAATGTTTGCCTGACGTCCCGGATGCAGGAATGGTTTTCCACTTTCCGGAGAATAGGTCTTTCGGCAGGTAATACCAACTTTTTCAAGAAACTCCTCTACAACGCCCTTCATTGTAAAGAAATCACCGTCACCGTACATACCGAGTGTGAACTGCATGCGTTCATCCGGCAATTCAGTCAATGGAAGAGCTTTTGGAAGATAAATATTGCCAAGCTCATAGAGACGCACATTTTTATTGCGATGGCTGTAGTTGAATGCAAGGGAGGTCAGCATTCCATTTACAGACTGGGTACGCATAATACTGAAGTCCTCGCCAAGTGGGTTCATGATCCGGATCGCATTGCGAAGCTCTGAGTCTGCAGAAATCAGCAGCTTATCAAATGCCTTCGGGCTTTCGAAGGAATACATCATTCCCTGCGAGAAACCGCAGAATTCTGCAATATCCTGTGCAGTTGCACGTACGCGGAGATCAAACGGAAGCTTTCCTGTTGTTGCTTCTCCGCTCGGCAGCGTCGTCGGAATGTTTGCATATCCGTAAAATCTTGCTACTTCCTCTGCCAGATCAGCGGTACGGAACAGATCCTGACGGAAGGTCGGTGCAATGACTTCATTTGTCGTCTCGTCATAGTCAAGATCAATCTTTTTAAAATAAGCAAGCATCTGCTTTGCCGAAATGTCGGTACCAAGCAGCGCATTAATGCGTTCCGGTTCAAACGGAATACGAACAGGCTGTTTTACAACAGGGTATATATCTACCATACCGCCGACAACCTCGCCCGCACCAAGCTCTTCAATCAGCTGGCAGGCACGATCGATTGCTGCCTGCGCATTATTCGGATCGAGTCCCTTTTCAAATTTTGCAGATGCATCCGTACGCAGACCGATACGTTTGGAAGAAAGCCGGATATTTGTACCGTCAAAGCAGGCTGCTTCGAAAAGCATCGTTTTGACATCATCTGTGATCATGGAGTTTTCACCGCCCATGATACCTGCAATACCGACCGATTTTTCACCATCGCAGATCATCAGTACATTTTCATCCAGAGTCCGCTCCTGATCGTCCAGAGTAATAAATTTTTCTCCCTTTTCTGCACGGCGAACAATGATTTCGTGGCCTGCCAGATGATCATAATCGTATGCATGCATTGGCTGACCATACTCTTCCATAATATAATTTGTGATATCAACAATATTGTTGATCGGACGGATACCTGCCGCTGCAAGACGACGCTGCATCCATTTCGGTGATGGTGCAATATGGATGTTCTTTACGACTCTTGCACAATAGCGAGTGCAAAGATCGGTATCCTTCACCGTTACCTTAATATAATCGGCAGCATTTTCAGTATTTCCGGTCGGTGTAACAACCGGCGGATGAAATTCTTTTCCGAATGTTGCTGCAGCTTCCCTTGCAATTCCGAGTACACCAAAACAGTCGACGCGATTAGATGTTATCTCATACTCAAATGTGACGTCATGCAGACCGAGTGCCTCGATTGCATCTGCACCAACCTGGGCATCCTCCGGGAAAATGTAAACGCCGTATTCCGGCGCTTCCGGATACAGCTCTTTTGTAGAACCAAGTTCTTCGATCGAACACATCATACCGTTTGATTCAACACCGCGCAATTTTCCCTTTTTAATCTTAATACCGCCTTCGGTCACCTTGCCATCATGGTTTCCGGCTACTCTTCCACCATCCAGCACAACCGGAATTTTGTCTCCTTCTTTTACATTCGGAGCACCGGTAACAATCTGAGTAATCTCATTTCCAATATTTACCTGACAGATAATCAGCTTGTCTGCGTCCGGATGGCGCTCGATTTTTTCAATCTGACCGATTACTATTTTTTCAAGATCCCGGTCAGCTGCCTCATATCCCTCCACTTTTGTTCCGGAGAGTGTCATTGCATCCGTATATTCCGAAGCTGTGCAGTCAAGATCCGGTACGTATGCTTTAATCCAGGATAACGTTGTATTCATTTTCTTCTCCTCCTTAGAACTGTTTCAGGAAACGAACATCGTTCTCATACAGTAGTCTCATGTCATCAATCTCATATTTCAGAAGTGCGATACGTTCCAGACCAACACCGAAGGCAAATCCGGTATATTCATTTGGATCAATGCCACACATTTCAAGCACATGCGGATGTACCATTCCGCAACCAAGGATTTCAATCCATCCGCTGCCTTTGCAGAAACGACAGCCCTTTCCGCCACATTTGAAGCAGGATACATCCACCTCCGCACTCGGTTCAGTAAACGGGAAGTGATGTGGACGAAATTTTGTCTTAGTCTCTGCGCCGAATAGCTCTTTTGCAAACTCTTCCAATGTTCCCTTCAGATCTGCAAAAGTAATATTTTTGTCTATAACAAGACCTTCGATCTGATGGAAGGACGGGGAATGTGTAGCATCTACTTCGTCAGAACGAAAAACACGGCCGGGTGCGATCATACGAATCGGAAGCTTTCCCTGTTCCATGATACGTGCCTGTACCGGTGAAGTTTGCGTACGCAGTACGATATCTTTATTGATATAAAACGTATCCTGCTCGTCCTTTGCCGGATGATTTGCCGGAATGTTCAGCTTTTCAAAATTGTACAGATCGTATTCAATTTCCGGTCCTTCGACAACCTCATAGCCCATGCCAATGAAAATACGCTCTACCTCTTCCAGAGCGATCGTGTTTGGATGGCGATGACCGACATTATTCTTCTTTGCAGGAAGTGTAACATCAATAACTTCTTCCTTCAGCTGACGTTCCAGCGCCTGTGCTTCCATTTTTTTCTTTGTTTCATCAAGGAAATTTTCAATCTGCGCTCTGGTTTCATTAACCAGCTGACCGAATGCCGGACGGTCTTCCGGTGCGATTTCTTTCATGCTTTTTAATACCGCTGTGAGTTTTCCTTTTTTTCCGAGAAAATTAACACGGACATCATTCAGTTTGTCCAGTGCGCCTGCCTGCTCAATCTGAGCAAGTGCTTCTTCCTTGATTGACTGCAATTTGTCTTTCATGGCATGTATTTTCCTTTCTGTGATCTTTTCTGTTTATGGGTGCGTTCTGCCTTCTGACAGGATAACTCCCGGCGTTTCCACACGCTCATTTTGGAGCCATTTTCTGCTGGCCGCGCCTGAGTTCTGAGGCATATACACCACGGAGCCTGCGAGCTTTTTATAGGGTAGAAAAATTCCTTCGACACAAAAAAGCTCCATCCCTGTATACATCGTATAACATAGGGACGAAGCTGTAAGTTCCGTGGTACCACCCTGCTTCCTGCCATATGGCAGGCACTTGGCATGCGTAACGTGCACTGACGTCTTCTTCTATTTGTTGTACTATATCCGTTCAAAGAAGAGGCTCCGGTGTGAAATTTCAAATAGTATCTGAACCTGAGGAGCTTCCAGCCGCCGACATCCTCTCTCTGTTGGAAGATACACTTTTACTTTGCACCATCTGCGCTTTTACCTGTAAAATCTTATATACCCTTGCTATTGTACCACACGAAAATTATCTGTCAAGGGGAAACATTTCTGGATTTGCCAGGTAATGATTGATCTCTGCACCGATAAAGAGCAGATACATACAGAAATACAGCCACAGCATAACAACGATCAGCGTTGTAAGGCTGCCGTAAAGTACCGACATATTTCCTGCGTACTTAAGATAGATTGCGAATCCATAGGAAAATACACCCCAGGATACCGCGGTGAAAACTGCGCCTGGAATTTGCCGAACAAAACGCATTCTGCGGTTTGGAAGGAACGTATAGAGAACGGTGAAAAGAAGCAGTAAAATCAGCAGAGCCACACTGGTAGGCAGTATTGTGAGTTCATCCTGATAAGCGGCCAGCAGCGGGATTTTTTTGAGCAGGTATGTCTCAATGCTGTATCCAAATACAAGTATGAAAAGGCTTACAACGAGCGCAAGTACCATTACAACTGTATAACAGGCACATCGTACTCTTGTGATAAAGTAATTTTTTGTTTCTTCAATCTGAAAAATTGAGTTCAATCCGTCTGAAAGGCCAAGAATCCCCTTTCCTGCGGTCCATACAGCCACCAGTGCCGTCCAGGGAACAAGCGCCGTTGACTGTCCGAAAATACCGTCCACCACAGGTTGAATTTCATTCGTAATCGCAAAAGGCGTCAGTTCTTCAATTGTAAAAATAATCTGTTCTGATGTAATTGTTGTATAACGAAGTGTGGTAAGCAGCAGCATCAGAATCGGAAATACACTCATAATAATAAAGAAGGCTGCTTCTGCCGCATGTGCCCGCACGCGGTCCCGCCCTATTTTTTTTGTAAATCGCATTACCAGGTTGATTGTGTTATGAATTTTTGACATGCTCTAACTCACTTTCTCCATAGTAGTAGTCAAGAATTTGCCGATAATTGGCACCGGCTGCTGCCATAGCAGCTGCTCCGCACTGACTCATCCCCATTCCGTGTCCGTATCCTCCCCCGGACAAAGAAATCAGTTCTGACTCCGCATCACAGGATACGATATATAGCCAGGCACTTGGAAGCAACGTCAGCCCTGTAATTTCCTGCCCATTATTTAAGACGACAGAAGTATCCACCGGGGAAAGCACTGTCCGGATCGCATATTCACCATCAACACGTACTTCTTTTCCGTCTCCGCAGATTTGAACAGAAACAGCCTGACCGGAAGGACTGCGTCTGATCACTTCTACATGATCAAGCACAGAAATTTTATCCCCGTATTGTTTTTCAATCTGATTAAGAACTTCAGAATATTTTACTGTAGTATTCCAGCGCACCCATGGTGAATTATACTCTGCACCTTCATCCGGTGCTTTTTCCAGTGAAGCAGCAAAGAGCTCATTGTCTGAAAAATCTATGGCCCTGCTTTTGTTACTGAAAAGCTCACTTTCATTGAATCCTCCCGGAACGTAAGCGGTTGAATAATATTGCACTTCCGGGAGGGAGAGAATTTGTCCTTCTGTCCCATTGACAGCGCATGCGGAAGCATCAGACGCTTTCTGATTATTATATACTTGAAACGAGACACTGTCATCTAAATCTGAAAAAGTTTTTTCCTTTTTCCCCGCCTCCATCGCACGGACGGCATAAGTGCGTGCACAGACAGCCTGGGCTTTCAGGGCTTCTGATGGATAGGAAGAAGGCATTTCGCTCACAACGACACTCTTCAGATACGTTTCCAATTCTACTTCATTTACGACAAGAATTCCGTTTTTCTCAATATACAGATGAATTCTTCCCTCGTATTCGGGATTCGGCACTGCACGTTTCAATTCAGGAAAAAGAAAAGAATCATCATTTAACGAACTTGCAATAAGATGTGTACCACAGGAGAAATCGGTTGGAGAAATAGTAACTGTTTTATTTTTTGCGAATAGCTGGATTTCTTTTTGAGGATCCGGATCAGAAGATTTGAGTGGTGCTGTAAAGAGTGTCCATGGTCCTTCAGAAGTTATGGATACTGTATTATGATATTTTGCTTCATAATCGCTGTTCTTAATACAGACACGAATAAACCGGGAAACAGAGTCACATTCCAAATGCCTGATAGGTGATTCGGAACTTTCACCAGATGCATTATCCTTCGTTATGGCAAGATGAAAGGTATTATTTTTTGTGTAACGAATAAGCAGCCATACTGCCAGCATCAGACTTGCCGAGAAATAAAAAAACAGAACAATTGCATAAAGCAGCGATTTTTTCTTCCATTTATTCATTTTTACGTCACATTCCAGAAAATCTTTAAAATCTTTTTACTTATTATATTTTTCTCTTTCTGAATTCAGCACTCTGTGTTACACTATAATGTATCGTTTTTTATCACTTAGGAGAAGGAGTTTTCGGTTATGAAAAAAGTACTTGTCATTGGTTCTACCGTTGTAGACGTGATTATTAATGTAGATCATCTTCCAACGACTCAGGAGGACGTACATGTGCTTTCTCAGCATATGTCTCTTGGAGGCTGCGCTTTTAATACATCTGACACAATCCGGCATTTTGAAGTTCCATATATTCTTTTTTCGCCGGTTGGAACCGGCGCTTATGGAGAGTTTGTCCGTATGAGTCTGAAAGAACGGAGCATTGAAACTCCGATACCGGCTCCAAAGCGTGATAACGGCTGCTGCTATTGCTTTGTAGAATCCAGTGGAGAGCGCACTTTTATTTCTTATCACGGAGCAGAATATTTATTTGAGAAGGAATGGTTTTCCATTCCGAATGCGGAAGATATTGACAGTGTTTATATTTGCGGACTTGAAATAGAAGAAACGACCGGTGCACATATTGTTTCTTATCTTGAAGAACATCCTGAATTTCGAATCTACTTTGCTCCCGGACCACGAATTAATAAAATCAATTCTAATCTTTTAAAGCGTTTGTTTGCGCTGCATCCTGTAATTCATCTGAATGAAGAGGAAATTCTTTCCTATACAAAAGAATCCACCTGTGAAAAGGCCGCTGAAAAGCTTTTTTCTTTGACCGGAAACAGTGTGATCGTTACACTTGGTGCGCAGGGGACTTATTACTGCAGCAAATCGGACTGTGGATACGTTCCGGGAATAAAAGCGCATCAAATTGATACCATTGGTGCCGGTGATTCTCATATTGGTGCTGTAATTGCCTGTGAAAAGCTTGGAAAGTCACTGCCAGAGGCAATTCGCATGGCAAATAACGTATCAGCCCGTGTCGTAGAAACGCAAGGTGCATTGCTCTCTGATGAGGAATTTTCCAAAATTTCATTTTAGCCGAGTCAAATAAAAGTCCCCACCTGTGATCTATTGTCGCGTCAATAGAAGCAAAAGTGGGGACTTTATTTACTTTTTGTTTCAGGTAAAACTATTTTCTGTCGTGACTTAAAATAGCTTCCATCAGATATGATTCAAATTTTTCGGAATCAGCATCGGTAAGAACCAATGCATTTTTCGGAGCATCTGACCAGGAACGTGTATCGCAGATCGTCATTCCGCGATTCTGTCCTTCTGAACAGTCTACGCAGACATTCATTTCCTGTGCTGTAAAAATCTCAGGATGAATCAGATACATAAATGGCACTGCGTCATGAATGGCAACGCGCTGCTTTTCTGTGTAGACTTCTGTATGGAAATAAAAATCAAGCATTTCGCCAAAAGCCCGCGCCTTTTCCTCTCCTCTAAGCAATTCCTGGATTTCCGTCCGGTTAAAGCCACATTTATAAGTCACATCAAGCCCGCACATCACGATCGGAACGCCGGAAGAAAATACAATTTGTGCTGCTTCCGGATCCTCCCAGATATTAAATTCTGCAGTAGAGGTTATATTTCCTCCCACAACAGCACCGCCCATCAGTACAATTTTATCAATTTTTTCTGATGCATCCGGAAATGTTTTCAGGAGCAATGCGATATTTGTAAGTGGCGCTGTCGTAATGAGAACCATCTGCTCTCCTTCTTTTAGTTCCAGAAGTTTCTGATGCAGAAAAACGGGTGCTGGTTCATTTACAGGCTTTCGGTCTGTTTCCGGAAGAACGCAGTTCCCAAGCCCGGTCTTTCCATGGATATCCGCAGCCGGGACAATTTCACGAATCAGAGGCTTTTCACAACCTTTTGCAACAGGAATATCCCTGTCAAGAAATGAGGTCAGCTTTAATGCATTACCGGTTACACGTTCAATCGTCTGGTTTCCGGCAACAGAAGTAATCCCACGTATATCAAAGATTTCCGGATAGGCTGTTGCCAATGCAAAAGCCACGGCATCATCAATACCAGGGTCACAGTCAAACAAAACAGAATATTTCATAAGGATCACCTCTTTCTGCTGTTATTCAAGTTGAGTGCATGCAAAACCTTGTGCATGATTTCAAACAACGTCAGATGACATATTTTTCTGATACAATTCAGGTATGTGAACCAAGCTTATTTTTTCGTTTCATCATCGCATAGCTGTAAATTGCAAGACCAATCAAAGTAGTCAGATATGGAACCATCTGGATCAATTCGGTTGGAATTGTAGTCAGCTGCATCAGATTACCGAGTGCCTGCGCAATGCCAAAAAGCATAGTTACAAGGAATCCGCCGATTGGTGTATCAGCGCCCATGGAGCTGGCCGCCAGTGCAATAAATCCTTTTCCGGCAGACATATCTTTTGTAAACATATTCATATATCCGCCTGATAAGAAATAACCGCCCATACTGCAAAGTACACCACTAAGTACAAGTGCAATATACTGAATTTTTTTAGAACTGATACCGACTGATTCAGCAGCGTTTTTATTTTCACCGACTGCCCGGATTTTCAGCCCCATCGGTGTCTTATAGAGGAAAATATGTACCACTATAACTGCGATCAAAGAAAGCCAGGTCATCAGGTTCTGACCGGATAGTACTTTTCCAAGAAAAGGAATCTGAGCAATTCCCGGGATTGCGATGGTTGGCGCGGAAACACTGGAAATAGAAGTGGAAGCGCCCCGATCACCGGAAAAGGCGAGAAGAAGAAGTACAGTGCCACCTGTTGCAATCAGATTCAGTGCAATCGCTGCAAGAATTTCATCTGTTTTCAGCTGCAGAATAAAAAATGCAAGGGCAAACCCAATCAGTCCGCCAATAACCATTGTGATCAGGAGTCCTCCGAGAAAACTGTGTGTCAGTGAACTGAAAATAACACCAAACAAAGCAGAAAAAAGAAGCATTCCTTCCAGCGCCATGTTTGTAATTCCTGACTTTGATGCAATGGCAGAAGCAAGTGTTGCAAACAAAATCGGTGTGGAGGCTCTCAGAATTGCATTAATAAAATCAGGAGATAAGATATTTTTCAGCATTTAATGTACCTCCTCTTCTTTCAGAGACGCCATCGCCTCTTTTGCGATCATTTTATGCTTGTATTTGCTTAGGAATTGTTCTGCGACAACCAATAAAATAATGATGCCCTGTGTAATCTGTACGATTTCCAGCGTAACATCTGTGTAGCGTGCCATGATGGAAGCACCTGTACGCAGGTATGCAAGAAACAGCGCTGCAAGCGGTGTATAAAGAGGATTATTTTTTGACAGTGTACAGATGATAATTGCATCCCAACCGTAGCCAAGCAGTGAGGTCCAGGAAAAACGGGTATAAATCGGACTGAGCAGTTCAACGCCACCGCCCATACCGGCAATAAATCCACCGAGCAGCTGCGAGATCAATACAACCTTAACAATATTGATTCCGGAATATTTTGCGAACTCTTCATTTTGTCCTGTTAAACGAAGTTCATATCCGATTTTGGATTTAAACAGAAAAACATAACCAAGTACAGCACAGGCGAGTGCCAGAATTAATCCCGGATGAATTCTGGTTTTTGCGATCAGTGTTGGAAGGGTAGATGCATCAGGAATCGTATAAGATGCAGAACCAATGCCCGGATCACAGATGAAATGCATCAGAATAAAGGTTGCGAACCAAAGTGCAATATAATTCAGCATCAAAGAAGAAACCAGAATGGATGAATTTGTCTTAATTTTCAGTACAGCAGGAATTGCAGTAAAGACCGCGCCAACCAGACCGGAAAAAAGAATCGCTACGACCGGGCTGACACCAGCCGGGAGACCAAGCTGAAGGGCAACAACCGCTGCAACCAGACCGCCGAGATGGAAGGCTCCTTCACCGGCAAGATTAATTTGATTTGCAGAAAACATGATACATACACCAATGCCGGTAAACATCAGCGGAATCATCGCTTCGATTACATTTGCAAAATTTCGTCTGCTTTTGAACGGACCTGTAATCAGGGTATAGATTGCCGTCAGCGGTTCCTTGCTCACGAGAAAAATGATTACGAAAGAGATCAGAAGTGCAATCACAATTGCAAAAAACATACGAAATGCTTCAAATCTTTTTACACTATTACTCATGAGATACACCTCCGTTTTCAGAATCATTTTTCAGACCAAGCATATACTGGCCAAGCTGTTCTTCAGTCACACTTTTTACATCTGTGAATACTCCGGAAAAATTGCCTTTATACATGACAGCAAGACGGTCACTTAAAGAGAAAACTTCATTCAGATCGGCAGACACCAGAATAACTGCACAGCCTGCATCACGGAATTCCAGCAGTTTCTTGCGAATGAACTCTGAAGCACCGACATCAATTCCTCGCGTTGGCTGGTTGGCAATAATGATATCGGGAGCTGTAGAAAATTCTCTTGCCACAATCACTTTCTGTATATTTCCGCCGGAAAGCATTCCTACTTCCTGCTTCTGTGATTTACATTTGATCAGATATTCTTTGATCAGTTCATCACTGCGCATCTGAATCACTTTTGACTTCAGCATGACTTTGCCGGAATACTTCGGATTCGTATACTGATTTGCAAACATGTTTTCCTGAATATTCAAATGAGCGGCGCAGCCTGTTGTCATACGGTCTTCCGGAATATGTGCAAGTCTCTTTTTTCGAATATCGCGAATAGAATCCTGTTTGATATCTTCGCCCTTGATTTCAATTTTTCCGGTGTATTTCTTCGACAGGCCAGTAATTGCATCAATCAGCTCTGATTGTCCGTTTCCTTCAACACCAGCTATTCCGAGAATCTCACCTCCATGCAGATCAAAAGACAGATCGCGTACCTTCTGAACGCCCTGGGTATTAAATGCATCAAGATGACGAACTGAAAGCATAACGTCCTTTACCTTTGCCGGTTGTTTTTCAAATTCCAGCACAACCTCGCGGCCTACCATCAGCTTTGACATATCACTCGTGCTGATTTCATTTACATTGTAGGTTCCCATGCTCTTTCCGCTGCGCATAATTGTCGCACGGTCGCAGATTCGTTTGATCTCATCCAGCTTATGAGAAATGAAAATTACAGTACGACCATCATCACGAAGCTTTTCCAACTGAACAAACAATTCTTCTGTCTCCTGCGGAGTAAGAACTGCTGTTGGTTCATCCAGAATCAGAATATCTGCGCCTCGGTAAAGCGCCTTTAAAATTTCCACCTTTTGCTTGATACCTACCGGAATTTCTTCTACCCGTGCAGAAACATCAATATCGAAGTTATATTTTTCTGCAATTTCCTTTGCAGAACGAATTGCCTGCTTCATATCAATAAAAAAACGCTTTTTTCTTGGTTCTACACCAAGAATAATGTTTTCAGCAACCGACAGCGATGGCAGAAGCATAAAATGCTGATGCACCATACCAATTCCTTTTGAAATTGCATCCTGCGGAGATTTAATAGTTGTTTCTGTTCCGTTTAAAAGAATTTTTCCATGATCAGGAGTCTCAATTCCAAAAAGGACTTTCATAAGTGTACTTTTTCCGGCACCATTTTCGCCAAGCAGTGCATGAATTTCTCCTTTTTTCAAATCAAGGCTGACATCTTCATTCGCAACAACACCATTAGAATAGATTTTCATAATGTGCTGCATTTCCAGAACTGTTTCTTTTGCCAACGCAATTCACCCTCTTTCCTTTTTTGCTGTGTAAAACGGACACAGGGAATCCGCTTTCGCTGTTTTTCATGAACGCAGTCAGTATTTTACATTTTCTCTCAACTGATTCACTGAAAAAGGAGCTGCTGCGTATGCATTACATACGGCAGCAGCTCCTGCGAATTTACGCTATTTTCGTGCAGCCGACTTTTTCAAGTCCAGATCTGTTTTAGCGTCCAACCTTAACAGAATCTTTTAACGCGTCGATGGCAGCCTGATCCATATCACTGTCATAAGCAGATTTTACAACGATATCGCCATCGATAATGGACTGCTCCAGTTCATCCAGCTTTGTGCGAATGGATTCCGGAAGCACTTCCTCATAATGAGCATCTTTAACGAGTGCTACGCCACCCTCTTTGAAACCATAAGTTTCTGTTGTGCCATATGCAAGGTTTCCAAGCATATCTTTCTGGATTGCAAGGTACAGAGACTGTCCAACATTCTTCAGTGCAGAAGTCGGAATGCACTGTGCATAATCCGGAAGCAGGGCAGCCTGATCAGAGTCTACGCCAAAAGCATATTTTCCTTCATCCTTAGCTGCTTCAATCTGTCCAAGACCTGCGTTTCCTGCTACGTTAAATCCAACATCTGCGCCGCTCTGGTACTGAGAAAGTGCAATATCTTTTCCCTTTGTGGAGTCTACAAAGTCACCAACGAATCCAACTGCAACTTCGATATCCGGATCGATATCTGCTGCACCCTGAATATAACCTACCAGGAAATCATTGATAACGTTGTTATCCATACCACCCAGGAATCCGATGATGTGGTTATCTGCGTCAATTCCTTCGATATCTCCATCAGTTGTCATCATTGCTGCTGCTGCACCTACAAGATAGGAAACTTCATTCTGCTTGTAAAGTACATTATAAATATTGTCCGGATTTCCGTTGCCTTCGAAATCAAACTGTTCGTCGAACAGAATAAACTTCTGATCCGGATACTCAGCTGATGCAGTTGCAAGTGGTGCTGCCATCTGCCAGGTACCCATGATAATAACATCATATTCACCGGAATCACAGTAATCAAGCAGAGTCGGTTCCCACTTTGACTCATCTGCAGCGGTTCCACCCATCTGCTCTACTTTGAAATCAAATACATCAGAACCAAGTTCATCACGAAGTCTGGTCAAACCTTCATTTGCGGAATCATAGAAAGATTTATCGCCTAGATTTCCATTCAGAAGAAGAGCTGCTTTATAATGAGTCCCTTCTGGAGCAACAAATGCCTCTGCTTCCGTTTCAACCTCTACGGCTTCCGTAGCTTTTTCTGTAGCCTCTTCTGTAGCAGCTTCCGTAGCGGCCTCTGTTACAGCTTCCGTAGCAACTTCCGTAGCTTCCTCAGTAGCAGCTTCTGTAGCTTTCTCTGTAGCAGCCTCTGTTACAGCTTCCGTAGCAACTTCCGTAGCTTCCTCGGTGGCAGCCTCTGTAGCTTCTTCAGTAACGGCTTCGGTTTCTGTTGTAGCAGCAGCCTCGGTAGCCTCTTCGGTAGCAGCCTCTGTTACGGCTTCAGTAGCAGCTTCGGTAGCAACCTCGGTAGCAACCTCTGTTACAGCCTCAGTAGCAGCTTCGGTAGCTTCCTCAGTAGCAGCTTCAGTAGCAGCCTCTGTTACAGCCTCAGTAGCAGCTTCCGTAGCAGCCTCTGTTACAGCCTCAGTAGCAACTTCAGTAACAGCCTCTGTTACAGCTGCTGCAGCTTCGGTAGTTTTCTCAGTAGCAGCCTCGGTAGCTTTTTCGGTAGCCTTCTCAGTAGCAGCTTCCGTAGCTTTTTCGGTGGCCTTCTCAGTAGCAGCTTCCGTAGCTTTTTCGGTGGCCTTCTCAGTAGCAGCTTCCGTAGCTTTTT